>FWPU01002696.1_pt1 | contig 47673 bp, 32 predicted proteins | sample 2228361 | NCBI WGS metagenome assembly FWPU01 (sample SAMEA103939777, study PRJEB20133) | metagenome
CGGTGACTTCCTGGAAGTTCCATTCGCCAATGGGCCGCTGGTAGCCGCGCTGGGCGGGGATCATGCCGTACACCGAGCCGTGGGCCTGGCGGGGGTCAATGGCGTCGCCGGTGGCCTTTTCATACTCGTCATCCAGCACCTGCAGTTCGCCCATGCCCGCGTAGGCCGCATCCCCCTGGCCGGGGTAGCGGATGGCCAGGCCGTTGTTGCCGCCTTTGGGCAGCTTGAACTCCAGCCGCAGCACGAAGTCGCCGAATTCTTCCCGGGTGAAGAGCGTGCCCCCCCGGCGCGGCTTGCAGACGATGGCGCCGTCGCGGACCTCGTAGCTGTCCACCGCGCCGGTCCAGCCGGTGAAGTCGCGGCCGTTGAAAATATGTCGAAAGCCCTCGGGACAGCGGGCGCCGAGGATGCGGTTGGCCTCGTCGGGGGGGATTTCCCGCAGGAAGATGTTGCGCCAGCGGATTTCGCCGCCGTGGGTCTGGAGCTGGATGGGGCCGGTCCGGGGCACGGGGGTCTTGCGGTCGTAGTAGTTTTCCATGAGGGCGTGATCCACCGCGAGCCGGTCGTTGAGCCAGACGCTCACGCGCGCCCCGACCATGAGGATGCGAAAGCGGTTCCACTCGCCGAAGGGTTTGTCGGCCAGCACCAGAGGGTCCTTGCCCGGGGCGCCGGGGCTGTTGTTCCACAGGCCCCCGGACCCCTTGTCCGCTCCGATGCCGAATTTTTCCTTCTCGGTGGAGTCCCAGATTTGGACCTGGGGCACGCCGCGCAGGTAGATGCCCGAGTCGGCCCCGGGCACGGTCTTGTATTCGACCAGCAACTCGAAGTCGCCGTAGTCCTTTTCGGTGGTGGCGTAGGCGCCCTGGCCGTCGTTGACCAGCTCGCCGTTCTCGATGTACCAGTGCGGCCGGCCGGTGGCGGGGTTGAGGGCCACCATCGAGTCGGTCCACTTTTTGATCAGCGCGGCGCGCTCGGCCGGCGGCAGAGCCAGGAGCTTGCGATGATCGTAGGTGTCGCCGCCGCGCCAGCCGCTGAGGTCGCGACCGTTGAACAACGCCACAAAACCGGGCGGGGGTTGATTCAGTTCGGCCGCGGCGGCGGTGGGGACCGAGACCGGGGAACAGAACATCAAGCCGAAGGCCGGCCATAACAGGCGGGAAACGCGGTGCATCATGTGCGCGGGTTCTTAACGCCCCAGCCGGGGAAGGTCAATCCGCGAGAGCCGTTCCCCTAGGGCCAGGCTCGCTGATGCGTCCCGGTGGCAGACGCCGCCGTTGCGCGGCCGGGCCGATGCTCCTGGCAACCCGTTGTGGAAACGATGGCCGGCACGACGCCCGGTTGGACAGGGAGTCCGCGCCGGTCGCATCGCTGGGCGGTCAAACACCCACTTGCCCCGGAAACGCGCGCGGCGCAAGTTGGCTTCGGTCTCGCTCGGAGCGGGGCCCCCCAACGTCATGAAAACGCCCGTTCCTGCGCCGCGTTTCCGAAGGCCGGTCGGCGCCGGCTTTACCCTGATCGAATTGCTCGTGGTGATTGCCATCATCGCGATCCTAGCGGGAATGCTCCTGCCGGCCCTGGCCAAGGCGAAGGCCAAGTCCCAGGGCATCTTTTGCATGAACAACACCAAACAGCTCACCCTGGGCTGGCTGGTGTACGCGGACGACTACAACGACCTGCTGCTGGGCTGCCTGGACGGCCTGCCCAACCGGCGCGTGAACTGGATTCAGGGCGACCTCCAGAGCTGGAACGCCGACGCCGCCAATCCGCGGTACCTCACCAACAGCCCGCTGTTCCCGTATGTCGGCGGCAGCCGCGAGGTCTTTCGCTGCCCCTCGGACAAGGCGGTGGTGGTGGTGTCCGGCCGGCAGGTCCCGCGCATCCGCAGCAACTCGATGAGCCAGGTGTTTGCCTTTGGCGACTGGCTGGACGGCTCGGCCAGCGGTCGCAGCCAAACCCGCTGGCGCATTTACGGCAAGGCCTCGGAGATCGTGCAACCCAGCAAGACCTTCGTCTTTGTGGATGAACATCCCAACAGCATCAACGACGCGGCCTTTGCCAACCAGTGCACGGGCGCCGAATCCCGCGCCACCGCCCGCATCATTGACATCCCCGCCAACTACCACAACGGCGCCTGCGGGTTCTCCTTCGCTGACGGCCACTCCGAAATCAAGAAGTGGCTCAGCGTCTCCTCCGGCCAGCCGGACACCCGGGCCGGCCTGCGCAACATGCCGGTGTACTTCACCGGGGCGCGCAATCTGAGCCTGAACTTTGCCGCCCTGGACGCCTGGGTGGACGCCAAGTGGATGGCGGACAACGCCACCGTGCCCGCCCGGTGAGGGCGCGGCGTCACGGGGCGCCCGACGTTACCGCCGCCCGCCCAGCACGCGCTGAAAGGCCGCCAGGGCCCGCGAAAAATCCGCGCCGGTCAGGTTCAAATGCGGCACAGCGCGCAGGGTGTCAGGGCCGACCGCCAGCACCCACACCCCGAGCCGGCGCAGGGCGTTGGCCACCTCGGCCGCCGGACGGCGGGTGACGTGGAAGTACACCAGATTGGTTTCCACCGTCGCCGGGTCAATCGCCGTGCCGGGCAGTTCGGCCAACGCTTCCGCCAGCCGCCGCGCCCGGGCGTGATCCTCGGCCAGGCGTTCGCGGTGATGCTCCAACGCGTAAAGGGCGCCGGCGGCCAGGATGCCTGCCTGGCGCATGCCGCCGCCGAACATCTTGCGGAAGCGGCGGGCTTCCGCTATGCACTCGCGTGACCCGGCCAGGGCCGACCCCACCGGCGCGCCCAGGGCCTTTGAGAAGCAGACGCTCACGGTGTCGAAGGGCGCGGCCAGCTCGCGCTCCGGAACGCCGCAAGCCACGCTGGCGTTCCACAGCCGCGCGCCATCCAGATGCAAGCGCAAGCCGTGCCGACGGGCGCACGCCGCAACCTCGCGCAAGACCGCCGGCGGCCACACCCGGCCACCGCCGCGGTTGTGGGTGTTCTCCACGCAAACCAGGCGGGTGGGCGGAAAGTGGACGTCGGCGGGGCGCAGGGCGGCTTCGACCGCTGCCGGTCCGAACACGCCGCGCTCGCCGGCCAGACAGCGACAGGTGACGCCGCTGAGAGCCGCCGGCGCGCCGGCTTCGTAGTAATAGAGGTGGGCGTGGGCCTCGACGAGAATTTCGTCCCCGGGGCGGGTGAGCACCCGCACGGCCAACTGGTTGGCCATCGTGCCGGAGGGCACAAACAACGCGGCCTCCCGGCCGAGCACTTCGGCCACGCGCTCTTCCAGCCGGCGGACGGTGGGATCGTCGCCGAAGACATCGTCGCCCACCTCGGCCCGGGCCATGGCCCGGCGCATGGCCGGGGTGGGACGGGTGACGGTGTCGCTGCGCAGATCCACGGGCCGGTTCATGGTGTGGCGAGCAGGGTAGGTCCGGCGGCGTCGGCGTCAATGGTGTCGGCTTTGCGCTTGCGTTTGACGGGGCGGTGTCCAGCCTGCGGCGCCGACGCATGAGCACGCCCGACGGTTCTGGAACTCCGCCCGGCTCCGCCGCGCCCCCCGGGTTTCAACCGTACATCCCTCCGACCGCCCAACTGGCGGAGTTCACGCCCGTGCCGCTGGTGGTGGGCACGGTGCTGGGGATGGTGTTCGGGGCGTCGTCCCTGTATCTGGTGTTGAAGGTGGGGTTGACGGTGAGCGCCTCGATTCCGGTGGCGGTCATTTCGATCACCTGGTTCAAGCTGGCGGCGCGCTTCGGGTTTCGTGAGACCACCATTCTGGAAAACAACCTGGTGCAGAGCGCGGGATCCGCGGGCGAGTCCATCGCCTTTGGCGTGGGGGTGACCATGCCGGCCATTTTGATCCTGGGGTTTGATCTGGAATTGAGCCGGGTATGGTTGGTGGCCGTCCTGGGCGGGCTGCTGGGGGTGTTGATGATGATCCCGCTGCGGCGGGCGTTGATCGTGGCGCAGCACGGGGTGCTCAAATTTCCGGAGGGCACGGCCTGCGCGGAAGTGCTCAAGGCGGGGGCATCCGCCGAGTCCCGGACGGCGGCGGTCGGGCGCCGCGGGGGAGCCGGGAGCGCGGACGCCACGCATCCGGCCACCCTCTTCATCGGATTCGGCATCGGGCTGGTGTACAAGACCCTGATGACCCTGTTCCGGCTCTGGAAGGACATCCCGGAAAAGGTGTTCGGCGCGCCGTTCAAGGGCGGCTCGATCTCGGCGGAGATCTCACCCGAGCTGTTGGGGGTGGGGTACATCATCGGGCCGCGCATCGCCTCGATCATGTGCGCGGGCGGGGTGTTGTCATACCTGGTGCTCATTCCGGCGATCAAATTTTTCGGCGACCACGTGACGGACATCGTGCCGCCGGGCAGCCAGCCGATCCGGGATATGGGACCGCACGAGGTGCGGGGAGCCTACATTTTGTACATCGGGGCGGGGGCGGTGGCGGCCGGGGGCATCCTCAGCGTGCTGCGCTCGCTGCCGACCATCTGGCATGCCCTGCGGAGCGGCCTACGGGATTTCAGCGGGACGCGTCCAGCGGCGGAGGCGTCCGCGCGGACGGACCGGGATTTGCCGCTGAAACTGGTGATGACCGGCGTGTTGGGACTGGTGGCGGCCATCACCGTGGCCACGCCGCTGCACATGAACGTGCTGGGGGCGCTGCTCATCGTGGTGTTCGGGTTCATCTTTGTGACGGTCTCCTCGCGACTGACGGGGGAGATCGGTTCCTCCTCCAATCCGATCTCGGGCATGACCGTGGCCACGCTGTTGTTGACCTGCCTGATCTTCCTGGCGCTGGACTGGACCGAGGCCCGGTACTACGTCACGGCTCTCTCCGTGGGGGGCATTGTGTGCATTGCCTCTTCCAACGGCGGCACCACCGCGCAGAGCATCAAAACCGGCTACCTGGTGGGCGCCACGCCGCGGTACCAACAAATCGCCCTGCTGGTGGGCGCGCTGGCGTCGGCGCTTATTCTCGGCCCGGTGCTCACCCTGCTCAACGACAGCAAGACCGTGTATGTGCCGGCGGCGATGCTGCATAACCTTTCCCCCGACTTGCGGGCCGAGGTGTCCGGACTCACCCGGCGCGAGCGGCTGCGGGGACCGCAGGGCAGCACGGACACCAACAGTTACCTGGTCTGGCACAACACCGACGACCGCCTCGCTCCCGCGGGACGGTATCTCGTGGATGACACCGGCCGGCCGGTGTACCTGGTGGATCCGGGCATCAACGGCGTTCACCGCACGCGTCCGGACGGGTCCACGGTCGAGAAGTTTGACGCCCCGAAGGCCACGCTCATGAGCTACATCATCAAGGGCATCCTCAGCCGCGAGCTGCCCTGGGGACTGGTGCTGCTGGGGGCCATGATTGCCGTGGTGCTGGAAATGTCCTTCCTACCCTCGCTGGCCTTTGCCACGGGGGTGTACCTGCCTATTGCCTCCTCCATGCCCATCTTTGTCGGGGGCATGGTGCGTCTGGCCGTGGATAAGTATCTGCGCCGCAAGCATGCCCGCGCCCGGCTCACCGAGGAACCACTGGCGGCCGAGGGCGACAAAAGTGCCGGCGTCCTGCTGGCCTCGGGCTACATCGCCGGCGGGGCCATCGCCGGCATTCTCATCGCCCTGCTCGAAGGCGTGGCCGATCCGAACACCCCGGGCCTGCCCGCGCTTCTAGCGCGCTTCAAGCGTTCCCTGGACACCCTGGCGGAGCACAACCCGTTTGTGACCGGAAACGCGGCAGACGCGCTGGCGTTGCTGCCGTTCGCCGTGTTGGCGTTGCTGTTGTACCTCACCGGACGGGACGTGATCCTGGCCCGGAAGCCATCCTCCCGCGCGGGCGTTTGAACCGAAGCGGTTTCGGCGTGTCCCGGCCCGGTGCGGACGCGGAGGGTTTGATCCGGTACGCGGTTTCCGGACTGCGCCTTCGAACCGGGGCGTGGACGCGGCGCAGCCCGGCGGCGGGTCTGCCGCCGGCAATCGGTTTTTGAGGAAACGGCCTCCGTGGCCCTTTGCCGGCTTGAGCAGCGGCCTCATCCGTTTGAGCCGATCCGCGTACCCAAGGCCGAAGCGTGTCGCTCGGAATCGTCCGGCCAAGCTGCCGGGTCGGGGCAATAAAAAGGGCCCGCGCCGGGCGGGCCCTGTGAAACGCGTGGGATCGTGATTCCCTAGAACTTTTTGCTGGCCTGGATGTACCAGAATCGGCCACGGAGGTCGTGGGTGTCGCGGTCGTAGTTGTCCGCGAAGGCCCCCTGGACCAGTGGCGGCATTTCGTCAGTGACGTTGATGACCCCGGCGGTGATCTTGGCGTCCCACGGCAACTTGTAACTGGCCTGCAGGTCGAAGGTCAGCCAGTCGTCCACCTCGCGCTCGAAGCCCGAGGCGTAGTCGTCCCGGTAGGAGCCGATGTAGTTGCCGATGATGCCAGCCTCGAAGTTGCCCCGGGACCAGAACAGGCTGCCCTGGAGCTTGAGCCGCGGGAGGCTGCCCAGACCGAAGGACTGGCTGGGATCCACGAAGTCTCCCAGACGGTCCTTCATGCCTTCGCCCGGGATGTTCTCCTGTTCGAAGGTGAAGAAGTAGGTCCCGGCGACGGTGGTGGTGAAGGTGCCCCAGTTGTCGGTCACGCGCTGGTAGGTGATCGAGCTGTCCACGCCCTCGAGCAAGCGCTTGCTGAGGTTGAGGGTCGGCGCATAGAGCGTGGTGTATTCCTCGGTGGCCGGGTCAAACACGACCAGGTCGGCGTACGGGGCGTTGGGATCGAGCGGACCGCCCCCCTGAAAGTTCCGGTCCAGAATGAACTGGTCCACAGACCCGGGGATGTCCTCCTGCTCGATGCGGAAGTAATCCGCGGTGAGCGTGATGGTCTTCACCCAGGGCGGGGTCCAGACGATGCCGGCGGTATAGTTCTTCGCCTCGGTGGGGTCCAGGTCCGGATTGCCCGAATAGAAGGTCCGAATCTGGTCGAAGTAGTTCGAGTACTTGTCAATGTTGGCCTGGTCTCCGGCCGCCAGGGCGTCTTGGTATTTCTTGAATTTCACCGGGTTACGAAGCTCCGGATAGCTCTCCTGGGCCTGGAGGTACAGGTCGCCGAATCCGGGCGCGGTGAAGGACTCGGAGTAGGAGCCGCGGATCATGAAGGACTCGTCAAACGGCTTCCACAGCACGCCGACCTTCGGTTTGTAGGTGTCCCCGAAGTCCGAGTAGCTCTCATAGCGGCCGGAATGGTTCACCTCGAACCGGTACAGGCCCGGGATGTCCATGTCCTGCCCGAAGATCGGGATGTTGATTTCGTAGAAGCCGCTGTACACGTCGCGGCTGCCGGAAAAGGGTTTGGAAGCGTTGAAGCCCACCACGTCATTGTAAATGAGCGTGGCGTCGGGCCGGTAGTCGCTGAATTCGTTGCGCCAGGCGCCGCCGGCGGCAATGCCCAACGGCCCGCCGGGCAGGTTGAACAACTCGCCGTTGCGAATGATGCCGTCCCACTGGGTCAACTGATCCGTGGTGAAGGTGTAGTGGTCCAGGCGGATGGCATCCAGCACGGCCTGGCTGTTGGCCCGGTTGCCAAACGGATTGAAGGCCGTGGCCGGGTCTTTCGAGTTGAGGGCCTGTTCCAGCCCGATGCGGCTGATGTCGTTGCCCTGGGTGTTCACGCCTTTCTGTTCGGTAAACAGGAAGGCCGTTTCCCAGCTCCAACTGGTGTCACCCACGTTGCCCCTGAAGCCGCCCACGAAGCGGATGATGTCGTACTCGTTGGAGTCGGTGCGCGGCCCCAGCTCTTCCGGGCGATAGCGCACCCGGTTCAGGGGCACGCCGAAGACGTTATAGGGGTTATCCGCCGGCACCACCAGGCCATCCGGGCTGGTGGGCGTGCTCAAGCCCACGAACACCGCCGGCGTTGGAGCCAGTTGGTTGTAGCTCCAGCTTCGCGTGTAGAAGGCTTCGGTGAAGAACTTCAGGTTCTCCCCGTACAGCGCGTGCTCGCCGCTGCCGTAGATGCTGTAGCGTTCGGAGTCCCGGATGGCCGGGGTGAACAACGGGAAGGGATAGCGATGTCCCGCGGACACCGAGCTGCTGAAGGGCACAAAGTCCGCCGGACTGGTCGGGGTGGTTCCCGGCGGGCCGTTGTACACCAGACCGTTGGCCAGGCCCGGGTACAGGTCGGTACCGATGGTGCTCTGGATGCGGCCCGGGTTGCTGGTGGGGCTGGTGTTCCGGACGTAACCGTCCTGGGTGGTGAAGTCCGGGCGGGAGCGCTCGCGGTCGGCGCTGTAGAGCGAATTGGCCTTGTAGTACGTGCCGCCCACGACCACCGAGGTGGTTTCGTTGGCGGTGCCGGTCAGGAAGCTGTAAGTCTGCTCGCCGGCGTCCCGTTCGGTCGTGTTGCCGTAGCGGGCGAACAGTTCCGCTCCCTGAAAGTCCCGGCGCAGGATGATGTTGACCACGCCGGCCACGGCGTCGGCACCGTAGACCGAAGAGCCGCCGTCCTTGAGGATTTCAATGCGCTCGATGGCGGCGAGGGGGATGGCATTGAGGTCCTGGTTGGCGGTGCGGCGGCCGTTGATCAGCAACAGGGTGCCGCCGGGGATGCCGCGGAGGGAGATTTCCGTGCGGCCATCGCCGCCGTTGCCGCGAGACATGCCGAAATTGCCGGCGCCGATGGTCGAGGGCAGGCGCTTGGCGAGGTTCTCGAAGTCCGCGGTGCCGGTCCGGGCCAGCGCTTCGGTGGTGATGACATCCACCGGCGCCACGGTCACGGTTTCTGCGGTGGGGATGTTGGAGCCGGTCACGATGACCTTCTCCATGCGCTCGGGTTCGGCCGCCGGCGGCGCAGTCTGGGCCAGCGCGGGAACGGCGACCACCGGCACGCCCAACAGGGCCGTGCAGGCGAGGGGCAGACGGAGGGGACGTTGGGGTTGAGGTTTTTTGTTCATAAGGTCAAACGGTTCGGTTTTGTTCACGCTTTAAAGCGCTCGACTCGGTGAACTTGGCGGCTTGTAGCCGAAGGCGTAAGGGGGGGACAAGAAAAAAATCACCGAGCGTTACCGGAATGTCATTCTTGTCACGTGCCCGTCTCCCGGGACCCCCTTTCCCGGCGGCCGACAGGAGGGTCCGCCCCGCGCCCTTTCCAGCACCCGCCGGGGGCGGGTCGGCGACGGGAACGATCCCGCCGGACTGCGCTTGCGCCGGGGGCAGCCGGGGCCACAATTCCCGCGGCTCATGCGTTTCCTGCCGCTGATCTGGAGCAATCTGATGCGGAAGAAGCTCCGCACCCTGTTGACGCTGCTGTCCATCGTGGTGGCGTTTTTGCTCTTCGGGTATCTGGCGGCCATCCGGGTGGCATTCAATGCCGGAGTCGAGGTGGCCGGGATAGACCGGTTGATCACGCGACACCGGGTCTCAATCACCGAGCTGCTGCCGGTCAGCTACCGGGAACGCATCGCCGCGGTGCCGGGCGTCGTGGCGGTGGTGTTTCAAACCTGGTTTGGCGGGTTTTATCAGGACCCGAAAAACTTTTTCGCCCAGATGCCGGTCGAGCCCGAGCCCTTCCTGCGCATGTTTCCCGAGTACCTCCTGCCCGAGGAGCAAAAGCGGGCGTGGTTGCGCACCCGCACCGGGGCCATTGTGGGACGGGCCACGGCCGAAAAATTCGGCTGGCGGATCGGGGACCGCATCCCGATTTTCTCGCAAATCTGGCCCACCCGCCGGGGCGACCAGCTCTGGGAGTTTGACTTGGTGGGCATTTACGACGGCGCCCACTCCGGCGTGGACACCACTACCTTCTTCTTCCGGCACGATTACTTCGATGAAAACCGCGCCCTGGGCCGGGGACTGGTCGGCTGGTACACCCTCCGGATCGGCAATCCGGACGAGGCAGCGGCAGTGGCGCAACAGGTGGACCGCGAGTTTGCCAATTCCCCGGCTGAAACCAAAACCGAGACCGAGAAGGCCTTCCTGACCGGCTTTGCCCAACAGATCGGGGACATTGGCGCCATCCTCAGGGCCGTCCTGTCCGCGGTGTTCTTCACCATTCTGCTGGTGGCCGGCAACACGATGGCGCAATCGGTGCGGGAGCGAACCGAGGAACTCGGCGCTCTCAAGGCCCTGGGTTACACCCACGGCCAGGTCCTTGCCCTGGTGCTGGCCGAGGCCAACCTGCTGGCGCTGACCGGCGGTGCGTTGGGCCTGGTGCTGGCCGCGGCCATGATCGCCGCCGGGGATCCCACGCGCGGGGCTCTGCCGGTTTTTTACTTTCCGTGGCGGGACGCGGTTCTGGGAATGGGACTGGCCGCCGCCCTGGGGCTGGTCAGCGGCGCGCTGCCGGCCTGGCAGGCCGGGCGCCTGCGCATTGCCGAGGCCCTGCGCCGGGTGTGAGCATGAGCGGTCCCCTCAACTGGCTGCGGCAACTGCTGGCGGTGACCCGCTTCAGCCTGGGCAGCATTCCCCAGCGCGCCGGTTCGGTGAGCGCGGCGGTTTGCGGCATTGCCGGCGTCGTGGCCACGCTGGTGGGCACGCTGTCCATCGGCGTAGGGTTCCGGCGCGCCCTCACCCTGCACACCGCGCCGGACACGGCCATCGTGCTGCGGCAGGGCGCGGACAGCGAGACGGTGAGCTTCCTCACCGGGCAGGAGGTGCGTCTGGTGGCGGACGCTCCCGGCGTGCGCCGCGACGCCGGGGGACCGCAGGTCTCGGCCGAGTTACTGATCATCGTAAACCTGCCCAAGCGCACCACGGGCACGGACGCGAACGTGCTGGTGCGTGGCGTGCAAGGGGCCGCTTGGCGGGTGCGGGACCGCTTTGAGATGCTGGCCGGCCGGCGCTTTGAACCCGGACGCAACGAAGTGATGGTCGGCCGCGGCGCGGCCGGCGCCTACCGGGGGCTGGAGATTGGCGACACCCTGCGGCTGGGGCAGGCGGAGTGGACCGTGGTGGGACATTTCACCACGGGGGGCGGACTCGCGGACTCGGAAATCTGGGCGGATGCCTTTACGCTGCAAACCGCCTACCAACGGGGCAACACTTACCAGTCGGTGCTGGTGCGGCTGGAAACGCCGGCCCGTTTCGAGGCGTTTCGGGAGGCCCTGGCGGCAGACCCGCGATTGAACCTGAAGGCCCTGCGCCAGGACGAGTTTTACGCCGAGCAATCGCGGGTGGTGTACACCCTGATTACCGGCCTGGGCTCGCTGGTGGCGGGACTCATGGGCCTGGGCGCGGTCTTCGGGGCGCTGAACACCATGTACTCGGCGGTGGCCGCCCGCACGCGCGAGATCGCCACCCTGCGGGCGTTGGGCTTCGGCAACGGGCCGGTGGTCTGGTCGGTGCTGGCGGAGTCGGTCCTGCTGGCCCTGGCGGGCGGTGCGATCGGCGGCGGGATCGCCTACCTGGCCTTCGACGGATACCGCACGGCCACGATGAACTGGCAGAGTTTCAGCCAGGTGGCGTTTGCCTTTAACGTGACCCCCGGGCTGCTGGCGCAGGGGATTGCCTATGCCACGCTCATCGGGCTGGTGGGCGGACTGTTCCCCGCCCTGCGCGCGGCGCGGTTGCCGGTGGTGGCCGGCCTGCGCGAACCCTGAGCCGGCCGGCCCGGGCGGACTCAGGGCGTCAACGGCAGCAACTCGACCCGGCGGAATTCCACCGGGTGACTTTCGGCCTGGAGCGAGATGTAGCCTTCGCGGAGGAGCTTCTCGCCGCCCCGTTGTTCGAGCAGGGCTTTGGCGTCCGCATCGCCAGGGTCCAGTTGCGGCTGCGTGTATTCAAAGACCAGCTCGCCGTTAACGAAGTGACGGATGACTTCCGCGCCGCGGACCTCGACCTCGACCCTGACCCATTGATCGCCGTGGTAGGTCTTCGAGCGCGAGTTGGTGCAGTGCGGGGTGTGCAACCGGCCGTTCCACACTACGTGGGTGCCCGGGGTGCACAGGTTGGCCGTGGGCCGCTCGGCCCGGCCGTCGCCGCCGAGCAGTTGCACCTCGATCGAGACGGGAAAGTCCTGCGCCTTGCGCATCGTCCCGGGCGGCTGGCAGTGGAGCATGATCCCGCTGTTGCGAAAGGCCCAGCCTGGACCGCCGGGTGTTTGCTCGCCCACAAACCGGTACTCCACCCGCAGCCGGTAATGGGAGAAAGGCTGTTCATAAAACAGATGGCCGAACCGGTCCTCGAACCGCGTGTATCGGTCGTAGGCCACGCGCAGGAGGCCGTTTTCCACGCGGAAGGTGTCCAAGTAGTTTTCGCCCAAATCGCACCCCTTGAACTTCGGTATCCAGCCGGTGAGGTCCCGCCCGTTGAACAGCGGCAGCCAGCCCTCCCCGGTCGCGACATCCGCCGCGCGACCGGACCAGGCCCCGTGGAGCAGCCCCATCACCAGCCCTGCCAACGTAACGCCCAGACCGGAAGAGAGCCGAAAGCCGCGTTTCATGACCGGCTGATGCCACAGTTGCCGTTTGCCGGCAAGTGATCCGGCAGGTCCGTCCCTCGGCGGGGCGGCGCGCGGCGCGTCCCCGCGGGATACGAGGCGCCGCGTTGGGGGAATGGAGACCCTCGCGAACGTCCCGGCGCTCGAAGGCCCGCCTACTGCGGCTCCCTCACGACCATGAGCCGATTGACCGGGACCTCGCTCAACGCGGTGCGGGTGCCGCTTGGCCAGCGGATTTCCACCGCCTCCACCTGGTCCGCCGTCCCCAGCCCGAAAGTGAGCGGCAGTTCGGATTGGGACAGATAACTGCGGGTGGGCATCACCGTCCGATGCTGCGCGCGCCCGCGCGCCCGGAGCGTGACCTCGGCGCCAATGGCGTCGCGATTGGAGCGCGTGCCCACCAGTTTCAAACGCACCCAGCGATGGCCCAAAGCCTGATCGTTGCGCAGCAGCAGGGGCGGGCCGCCGGTCTGTGCCAGCACCACGTCCAGGTCGCCATCCCCATCCAGGTCTGCATATGCCGAGCCACGGCCCACGATGGGTTGAAAGAGGTCCGCGCCGGCCTTGTCCGGTGGTACCGGGACAAAGCAGGGGGTGCGCCCGCGGTTCCAGAACAACTGGGCCGGCTGGGCGTAGGTCTGGCTGCTTTGCACCTTGGTGATGTCCGGCTCGAGATGGCCGTTGACCGAGAGGACATCCAGGCGGCCGTCGAGGTCGTAATCGAAGAAAAAGGTGCCGAAGGTCAGCAACAACCGGCTGGCCGGGCCGATGCCCTCGGTGATGGCCTCGTCGGTGAACAGCAGCGGCAGGGACGGCGCGGCCACGTACAGGGCGGTCATTTCGTTGGCGAAGTTGCCGATGACGATGCCCAGCGCACCGTCCTCGCGAAACCGCCCGGCGTCAATGCCCATGGCGCCGCGGGTCTGGCCGTAGCTGTCAAAGGCGATGCCGGCGGCGGCGCCGATTTCCCGGAAGGTTCCGTTGCCCTGGTTGTGGAAGACGTGGTTGGGCACGGTGTCGTTGGCCACCACCAGGTCCAGCCAGCCGTCTCCATCCAGGTCCACCGGGATGACGCCCAGGGATTTGGCCGCCGGGACGCCGGTGGCGGGGTTGCGCACGTGCAGTCCCGCCTCCGCCGTGACCTCGCGAAATCGTCCGCTGCCCTCGTTGCGGTACAGACGGGGGAAGGCACCGGGGAAATCCCGTGGCTGACCGTAGGCGCGGCCGATGCCCACTAGCTTGTAGCCCACCTCGAAGTCAATCTCGCGGGACCACTGCACATAGTTCAACACCAGGAGGTCCAGCCAGCCGTCGTTGTCGTAGTCGAAGAACCCGCAGCTCACGCTCCAATCCCGGCCGCTGCCGCCCACGCCGACTTCCGCGGTCACATCCTGAAACCGGCCGCCGCCCAGGTTCCGGAACAGCCGCTGGTCGTACACGCCGGAGATGAACACGTCCACCCAACCGTCGTTGTCGTAATCACCCACCGCCACTCCCATGCCGTAAAAGCTCACCTCCAGGCCGGAGCCCGGGGTCACGTCGGTGAACCGCCCGTGGCCGTCGTTTCGGTACAGGGCGTGCGGGGTGGGCGCGGCGCCGGCGGCCGCCTGTTCGGGCCAGGCGGCGCCGTTGACGAACAGCAGATCGGGGTGGCCGTCGTTGTCGAAGTCGAAAAACGCCACCCCGCCGCCCATGGACTCGGGCAACAGCTTCTCGCCGGCCGCGCCGTTGTTGTGCACGAAGGTGATGCCGGCCGCGCGGGTGATATCGGTGAACCGGGCCGCGGGCACATCCGCCACGGGCAGGCTCGGGGCCTGAGGCGCGGCCAGCGGGGTGAGTTGCGCGGGGGCGGCGGCCGGCCGCCGGTTCAGCCAGAGCAGCACGCCGCCGCCGACCATCACCCCCGCCAACAGTCCCAGAGCCGACCACCGGAAAGCCCGGCCGATGACGGCGTCGTCGTAATGCTCGGTTTCCAGGTCCTCCTCCGCTTCGGGGGGGGGCGCGGGCGGCGGGGGAGCGGCCGGACCGGATTGGGCGGCGAAAGGCGCGGGGTCGGGAGTTTCCGCTGGGTGGGGTTGGGGCATGGTTCAATCGCGGACGGCCACGGCCCGCTCGTCCGGCAACTTGGGCAGCTCGAACGCGCCCGGGCGCTGCAGCGGGTAAATCACGATGGCCTGGGCGGCGTGGTCGGCGGCCGGGTTGCGCCGGCGCTCGATGTGAATGGCGCGGTCGCGGGCGTTGTCGTCCGGGCGGTATTTTTCGTGGGCCTGCAGGTGGTGAAGGGCGCGGTCGGAGTCGCCGAGCTGCGCGTGAAGCAGGGCCAGGTTGTAGTGGGCGGTGAGGTTTTCGGGGTCGAGGGCGAGGGTTTGTTCAAAGCGCCGCGCCGCCTCGCGCAAGAGTTCGCGCTCGCGGGCCGGATGGTCGCGCTGGCGCTTGGCGTATTCGAACAGGGTCTGGCCCAGTTCGTTGATCACCTCGTAATCCTTGCTGAAGTCGAAGCCGCGCGCGGCCAGGGCGGGGTCGCGGTCCTCGAGGATGCTGGTGAACTCCCGGATGGCCTCCTCGAGGAAGCCGTTTTGTTTGTTGACCAGGCCGTTGAACCAGGCCACCAGCCAGCGGGGCGCGGGCGGGTCGGCCCGGGCGGCGCGCTGCAGGGCGGCGACCGCGTCGTTCAGACGGCCCTCCTTGAAGTACACGCGGGCGAGGTTCACCGGGCCGTCCCAGCGGCCCAGGCGCTCCACCTCGCGGAAGGCCTGTTCGGCCTGGAGGAGCTCGCCCTTTTCGCTGCCGCGGTCGCCTTCGAGGAACAGGCCGATGCCGTAGTCGTTCCAGCGCTGCCATTCGGGAATCGGGGACGGCGCGTTGGTCCCGGCCCGGTCCTCGAAGCCCGCTACGGGCAAGGTCAGCGTGTCGGCGGCAATGGTGGTGATGGGCAGGTCGTTGGTGATGACAAAGGGCTGACCATTGGTCCAACCCTGTCCCAAAAAGTAGTTCACGTAAATGGTGTCGAATTTCCGGTACTGCAGCTTGACCTCGATGGTGACCAGCTCGGTGAGATCCGGCGGCAGGGTGAAGCCGTAGTGCACGACCTGCGCGGCGCCGGGGTTGATCTGGTGGTTGTACAGCGGGGTGAAGATGTCCTGCGGGTTGCGGCGGTCAATGCGGTTGCCGTCCTTGTCCAGCATGTACACGTTCACAAAGTGCGCCCAAGGGTCCACCTCGCCGTGCGGCCCCAGCCCGCCGCTGCGGCCGATGACGCGCCCGCCGCTGCGCAGGGTGACGTCGGTCCAGATTTCGTTTGAGTCGGCGGTGCCCTGGGTGAACTGGTGTCCCACCCGCAGGGTGCGCAACACCACCTCCAGCAGGTACGGGACGCCGGGTTTGAGCGCGGGCCTCGCCGGCCGCAGGGGCGCGATCAGCGGGCTGTCCACCGTGCCGCCCTCCTTGAGGCCGAAGATATCCACGCGCACGACATTGGTGAGGAACTCCTGGTGGCGGCGCACGATGTGGGACTCGCCGCGCAGGTGCGGCAGGGCGGTGTTGGCCGCGGGGAACAGGTGGTCGTGCACGCTCAGCACGCGGTTGGTGGGGTTGAAGAACTTCGCACCGAAATCCTGCCGGGCCGGAATCAGCGGCATGTGGCAGCCGTTGCAGTTGGATTCGGCCTTCTCCGGGTAATAAAAGCTGCGCGCCCCGTGCCCGGACACGCCGCTGAGCAGGAAGGAATCGTAACTGTTCTGCCCCCGCAGCCAGTCTTTGTAGAGGTTGACCTCGTACGGAATGCTCACCTTGTGGCAGGTGGAACAAAATTCGGCCGTCTGGTGCAGCGGCTTGAGGAAGATCTTCTTGTGAAAGTCCGGCTTGGCCTTGATGAGCAGCCGGTTGAGGTAGGCCAGCACCCGGTTGGTGCTGAAGGCAAAGGGATAGTGGATCGGTTCCTCGATGGTGTAGGCCGCGTTGCCGATGGGGCTGTTCACGTGCACGATCGAATGACACACCGTGCAGGTGATCCCGGCATGGGCGGTGGGGTGGCGCTCCAGGTCGAAGTCCGGATCGTCAAACGCGCCGCTGAAGAACGGCACCGGGTCGTGACAACCCGCACACCAGCGGGAGGCCTTCACGTCGCCATCGCGGCGCAGCGCCACCGCGCGGGTCTCGCGGATGCTGAACAGGTAGGCCGGATTGTTGAACGAGCTGAACCGGTGCGCGCTGTGAAACCAGCCCTCGTAGGTCTCCTGATGGCATTGCTGGCAGTAGGTGTCCATCATCAGGGTCTTCGCCGGGATGAAGTTGCCCGTGGCGGTGCGGGCCTCGGACGGCGCGAAGTACTGCTCGCCTTCTTTGGGCCCCGCCACACTCCACTGGCGCGGGTCCAGGCTGTGCAACGCGACCATCGCCCCCACAGCCACGGCCACCGCCCCGGCCCAGGCCAGCCCCACCCGCCACTTGATGCGCGGCCCGGCCAGCCGGTGCAACACATACAGCCACACCGCCAGCAACGGCGTTATCACGTGCGCCCAGTACGCCGCCGAGCGCATCCCCGGATGCCGCAACTCGAAGCCCTCCACGCGCATCAGCGCCAGCCCCGAGATCAACAGCACCAGACTCACCCCGAACAACCCCCAGCCCACCCGCACGGCGCGGCGGTTGGGGCGCCCGGCCGCGGCCCGGATGTGAAAGACACAAAACACCAGAAACGGCACCACCAGCAGCAGTCCCAGGACGAGGTGGGCCAGAAACATGAGCTGGTAAAAGTAGTTCTGGTAGGACAGCCCCTTCAGCCACTCGAGAAAGGTGATCGCCGCCAGATACACCGAGTTGGCCCCCAACACCGCCACCAGCGCCAACAGGCCCCGCAACACCCAGCGCAGCCGCGGCCCCACCGCGCGCACGTACCGTCGCGCCGGGGGGGGTCCCGCGCCGCTCGAGGGCATGACCGTCTCGTTCATGGTTACCGATTTTGCGGTCCGTTGGGCAATAAAGTGCCGGCTAAATGCGCCCGAAGTCTGTCCGGTTCAGCGCTCTGGGGACAAGTGGCCTCTGCCGCGGGGCAAAAGGCTCTCCGGCAGGGACGAAAGGGCAGACCCGGCCAGCCCGCCCCAACGCCTCCTCAACGCTCGAATCCGGCCGGGATTCACGCCTCGCCCCACAAATCTGCCGGCGTGACCTCCGCGATGGTAGCACAGACCACGTGAGCCTCCCTCAGGCGCTCCGGCGAGAAGCTGTGGGCCACCGCCACGCAACGCATCCCGGCCGCCCGGGCCGCCGCCACGCCATTGACCGCATCCTCCACCACCACGCAGGCGGTGGGCGGCAGGTCCAGTTTGCGCGCCGCCGCCAGAAAAATGTCCGGCGCCGGCTTCTTGTGCGTCACGTCTTCGGCGCTGACCAGCGCGTCCCAAACCTCCGGCGGCAGCCCGATGTGCCGGAGATTGGCCTCGATCTTGATCCGGTCCGCGCTGGAGGCGACCGCCACGCGCCGGCCCGCCGCGCGGCTTTGCCGGACCAGGTCCACGGCGCCGGCAAACGCGCGAAGCTGCCGCGGCACGAGCTCGAGGTAGATTTCGTACGTGCGCCGTTTGGCCTCCTCAATGTCCAACCGCACCCCGTACTTCTCCGCCACCCCGCCGATGTAGCGGTTTTCCCCCGTGCCGATGAACGGCACGAAATCCTCCGGCGCCACCGGAATACCGCGCTCGCGAAACATGGCCACCGCCGCCGCGTTGATCAGCGGCTCGGAATCCGTCAGCACGCCGTCCATGTCGAAGATGACCGCGCGAATGCCGGGCGAAGGGCGCATGGCGCGCAGCGTCGGCTCTCCGACGGGCAAGTCAAGCCGGGCTCAGCGCAGCGCCTCGCCCTGCTGGCGCAACCAGCGCCGGGCGCGGACGAAGTCCGGATACACCGCGGCCACCCGGGCCCAGAATCGCCGCGAGTGGTTCATCTCCCGCAGGTGCATCAATTCGTGCCAGATCACGTAGTCCCGCACCGCCGGCGGCATCAGCACCAAGCGCCAGTTCAGCGATATCGTGCCGCGGTGCGAGCACGACCCCCAGCGCGTTCGTTGGTCGCGTACCGTGACCCGCTGCACCGGCAGCGCCTCCCTGGCCGCCAGCTCCCGCACCCGTTCCGGCAGTTCGCGCGCCGCCAGCCCGCGCAGATGCCGTTCCAGCACCGGACGAAAATCCTCCGCCGGCCCGGGCACGGCCAGGACCTGATCCGCCCAGCACAACTGCCAACCGCTCGCCGTTTGCTCCAGGCGCAGCGGCGTCCACTCGCCCCGAAACAGCACGGGCTGACCCGCCCGCCAGCGACGATCCTCGGCGGCGCGGGCGTCCAGGCGCCGGAGCTGGCGTTCCAGCCAGGCGACGTGCCGCGCGGCGAATTCCCGCGCCTCCCGCAGCGACCCGCGGCTCGGAACGGTCACCCGCGCCACCCCATCCGGACGCAGGCGCAAAATGTAACGTCGCGCCCGGCGATGCCGCACCCATTCCAGCGGCACCACCCGTCCGGCCACCCACAAGCCCTCCGACGCCGAGGCCGGCGGCGGGGATGCGGGCGCGGGAAACCGGAACTCCGATTGCGGCACGCGCAGATTCAACCCCCGCCCGCCGGCGCGGGAAAGTCTGGACGCGCCCGGGCGGCCGACGCAGTTTAGCCGGCGCTTTGAAGGGACCGACACCCCAGGAACTCGAACGGGCGCTGCGCGCGGCGGTGGAGGCCGCGCGGGCGGCGGGCGCGCTGCTGCGGCGCCATTGGCGGGCCGCCAAGCGCGTGCAGGCGGCCAGCCAGCACGACCTGAAGCTGGAGCTGGACCTCCGCTGCCAGCGACTTATCGAGCGGCGGCTGCGGGCCCTCTTTCCCGACTGGGGCATTCTGGGCGAGGAACAGTCCGTCGCCGCGGCGGATGCCGGACCGCGCTGGGTGGTGGATCCGATTGACGGCACGGTGAACTTTGCCTACGGCATCCCGCACGCCTGCGTCTCGATCGCCCTGGAAACGCCGGACGAACACGGCCGGTTGCGCCCGGAGGTGGCGGCGGTGTTCGACCCGTTCTGCGAGGAGTTGTGGACCGCCCGGCGCGGGCAGCCGGCGCGCCTGAACGGGCGGGCCATTCGCGTCAGCGACCGCGCCCGGTTGGCCGAGGCCATAGTCTCCATCGGCGCCGGCAGGCGCCCGGCCGCCAGGCGTCACCTGGTGGAGACGCTGGCAACGCTCGTTCACCGCGTGCGCAAGTTGCGCAGCATGGGCTCGGCGGCCCTGGCGCTCGCCTACGTGGCCGGCGGCCGGTTTGACGCCTACGTGGAGGTGGGCTTGAACTGGTGGGACATCGCCGCCGGCGGCCTGCTCGTGGAATGCGCGGGCGGGCGTTTCGAGGCGCGCGAACAACCCGGGACCGGCTACGACCTGGTGGCGCACAACGGCCGCATCGGCGCGCGGCTGCGGCGCTTTTTGCCCGAGACAAACACCGGCGCCGCAATTCCCAAAGTCAGTGGGAGGAGGGCCCCATGAGCAGAGTCAGACGATGGATGATCAGGGCAGCGGTCGGGCTGGGGGTGACTCTTGCGGCGGCGGGCCGCGCGGCGGAGCCGGTGCCGGATGGGTTGTACGCGCGGTTTGTCACGTCGTGGGGCGAGTTTTGGTGCCGGCTGGAGTTCGAGCGGGCCCCGCGCACGGTGGCCAATTTCGTGGGCCTGGCCGAGGGAACCCGCCCGTGGCTGGATTTTCAGTCGCCCGCCCTGCGGCGGCGGCCGTTCTATGACGGGCTGCGGTTTCATCGGATCATCCCCGGCTTCATGAACCAGGGTGGCTCGCGCAACGGGTTGGGAACCGACGGACCGGGCTATCGGTTTGCCGACGAATTCCATCCGCAATTGCGGCACGACCGGCCGGGCATTCTCTCCATGGCCAACTCCGGGCCGCACTCCAATGGCAGCCAGTTTTTCATCACCGTGGCGCCCGCGCCGTGGCTGGATGACCGGCACGCGGTGTTTGGCGAGGTCGTACTGGGCTACGAGGTGGTGACCAACATCAATCTCCGCGCAGGCACCCCGGAGGGCACGCCGCGAGAGGAAGTGATCCTCGAACAGGTCCGCATCCTCCGCAAAGGCACCGCGGCGGAGGCGTTTCGCCCCGATGCGGTAACGCCCCCCCTGCCCGACTGGCAGCCGGTCACCTCGACACTACTGCTCCACGCGGATCGTCTTTGGCTGGACTACGCCGCCCGCCCGGACCGGGTGTACTACGTGTTCCTCGGAACGGACCTGGTGCGCTGGCAGATGCAGGCCTTTGCCGGCACGGTGACACCGCCCCTGGACGCCAGCAGCCTGCTGGGGCTGCCGCAGGTGTTTCTGTACCTGTTCTCGGTGGGAACCGAGCCATGAGCGGCAACGCCGTGACGGGGAGGCGCGACTTGTCGCAGAGCATAAAAACCCCGTCTTAGCTCCCCAGATTTCCCCGGCCGACGGGCGACGCTGACCGGAGCGCCGACTGGCAGTCTGCAGTGTCGCAGGCGGCCCACCGGCGTGACGCTGCGGTTGGCCCAACACTCCGCCGACTGGCAGTCGGCGCTCCGGCAGGTTGCCCACCTCCGCTACGCGGCGTCCGCTCGACATCCGCGCGTCCGAGCAGGAAATAGCCGGGTTAGCGGGGCGGGTTCTTGAAGGGGCGCGCATTCCCCGGCCAGCTTTTCACCCGGGTTTACTCCGCGCTTGGACCCGGCGGGCGTGGGCCGGGTTGTTGACCTGCCCGAGCGATTTGCCAGGACTCATATCCGCCGCCGACTCCGGTATTGCCAGCGAAAGACCCAGCGCGTACATTGGAATACAATCGCAGTTGGCGCCTCGGTGTCGGCGCCCGGACACTGCGGAAGCGGAGTCCGGTTAAACGCACCGCGAACCTTGGAAAACCGCTTGTCCATGAAACACCGCGTACTTGCCCATTTCGGCGCGCTGGGTCTGCTGTTGGCCTGGCTTGCGAACGGACAGTCAGCTCGGGCCGGTGACCCGTCCCGCCCGCAAATCATCGCCCTTCAGCTCGACGGCCAGACGCTGGTGGTGACGGTGCAGGTTCCACCCGGTCTGCGCAAACTCACCCTCGAATCCCGCTCCCACACGGGCGCCGGCGCCTGGGTGCCGCGCGTGGTCGAACGGCTCGACGGCACGGGCGGCCGGCTGACCTTCCGGTTGCCCGCGACCGGGCCACTGGCATTGCTCCGGGTGCGGGCGGATGCGCAGGAACCCTTGCCAGCTTCCTTCTACGCCGGCCCCACGGAATTTTCCGGACCGGTTTCCTCCGTGCCCGGTGCGCCCGGGTCCGTCTTTCGCGGAGATGCGACGGAGTCTGGCACCCCGGGGGCCGAGATCAGCGACGGCCCCCGCGAGGTGGTCGAGTCGGACATCTGGCGGTTGCGCGGTCACACCCTGTACTTCTTTAACCAGTATCGCGGCCTGCAGGTGCTGGACCTGAGCGATCCCGACGCCCCTGTGGTGCGCGGCACCCTGCCGCTGCCGGCGGTCGGCGAACAGTTGTATGTGGTGCGCGACCCGCAGACCGGCGCCGACCGCGTGGTGCTGCTGGCCCGCAACGGGTGCGCCGGCTGGGGGGGCGGCACTGACTGCCAAATTTTGATTGTGGACCCCGCGGGTGGAGCAGAAGCCGTCCCCCGGATCCTCCACCGACTCGAACTGTCCGGTATCCTCCTCGAAAGTCGGCTGGTGGGCTCGGCCCTCTACGTGGCCACGCAAACCTCCCGGCAGCACACCCTGCCCCCGGAGCGGCCGGAGGCCGAACCGGTCATTCGCTGGGAATACGGCACGCAAATCCAGGCCTTCGATCTCGGCGATCCCGGCGCGCCCCGCCCCCGCGACCCGCTGTGGTTTTCCGGATACGGACACACCCTCCAGGCCACGGACCGCTACCTGTTCGTGGTCCTGTATGATCCGAGCGACTGGTGGCGGAGCACCGTGCGCCTGGTGGACATTTCGGCGCCCGACGGCACCTTGAAACTGGCGGGCGAGGTGCGCCCCGCCGGCCGGGTGGCGGACAAATTCAAACTGCACCTGGATGGCGAGGTGTTCACCGTCATTTCCGAGGTCAATCGCTGGCAGCCTGAGCGCCGCCAGGTGAGCGTGCTCGAAACCTTCTCCCTTGCCGACCCGCTGCAACCCCGCCGGCTGGGGCAACTGGAGGTCGGGCACGGCGAAGGGCTCTACGCCACCCGCTTCGACGGTCAACGGGCCTACCTGGTCACCTTCCTGCGCGTGGACCCGCTCTGGGTGGTGGACCTGCGCGACCCGACGCAACCGCGGGTGTTCGGCGAGTTGGAGGTGCCCGGTTGGTCCACCTATATCCATCCGCTGGGCAACCGGCTGATAACCATCGGCATCGAGGACCTGAACTCCTGGCGCGTGGCCGTGTCCCTCTTCGACGTGTCTGATCCCGCCCGGCCCGCGTTGCTGAGCCGGGTACCGCTGGGCGAGCACAGTTCCTGGAGCGAAGCCACCCACGACGAAAAGGCCTTTGCGGTGCTGCCCGACGCCGGCCTGATTCTGGTGCCCTACCAGAGCTGGGGCGAAGCCGGCCAGGCCGCGCGGGTTCAGCTCATTGACCTGGGCGCAGACTCGCTGACGGCGCGTGGCGTCATCGAACACGCCTTCCAACCCCGCCGGGCCACCGTGCACGGCGAGCGCATCATCTCGGTGTCGGGCCGGGAATTGTTAAGCGTGGACGCCGGGGATCGCGATCACCCGCGCGTGGCCGCCGAGCTGGAGTTGTCCTGGCCGGTGCGGGAGGTCCTCCCGGTGGGCGACCACCTCGTGGAGGTGTCCGACACCGGCGGCTGGTTTGCCGGCGAGTCGCGGCCCGTGCTCCGGGTGGTGCGAGCGGATGCTCCGGAAGTGGTGCGGCGCCGCGCCACGCTGGAGGCGGGGCAAAGCTTGCTGGGCGTGGCTGCGTCGGAGTCCGCGTTGTTCGTCGTGCAATCCACGCCCGGGGTCGCTCGCCCGGCCGCGGAGGATGACCCGCCGGTCGTTCCCCCGGATCGCGTGCGGGTGACGGCGTTTGACCTGGCGCACCTTCCGGAGTTGCACGTGCTGGGCACGGCGGAAGCGGAGGTGGCGTCGCTGGGGTGGGCTCCGCATTTCAAGAGCCTCTGGCCCAGACCGGGCGTGTTGGTCCTGGCGGGCCGCGGTTGGGGCTGGGGATGGTGGCGAGAACCGATCGGCATCGGACTGGATGTGCTCCCGGCGGGGCCGGCGGGCCGGCCCTGGTGGGGCGGCGGTTCTGCGGGGCGCCTGCTGGCGTTTGACGTGGCCAATCCGGCCGCTCCCCGGCTGGCCGCGGACGTGGACCTGGGGCGCGAGGTTCAGGGCTGGTTCGATGGCGAGCCGCTGGTGGCGGGCGGGCTGGTTTACCTCAGCCATCAGGCCAGCGAATTCCGTCCGGGCGTAACCGTGCCCGGCGTGCCCCCGCCGCCCTCTTACGAAATGGTCCATCCCGACGGCACGCGCGAGAAAGTGACGCCGCCGGCGGGGGTGTGGGTCACCCGCCATTTTCTGGACGTGGTGGATTACGCGGATCCGGACCATCCCACCGTGCGCCCGCCCGTCAATCTGCCCGGACGCCTGGAGGCCGTCGCCGCGGCAGGCGAGCTGATCTTCACCCGGGGGCCGCACTGGAACGAACTGGGCCAGACCGACGGCGTGGACTACCTCGATGCCTGTGCCTACGACGGCGTGTCCGTCTCGCTCGTCGCCTCGCTGCGGCTGCCTTCCGAATGGCCGCAGGCCCTGGCCGTGAATCCAGGGGGACAGGTCTTTCTTACACGGCTCGCGCCGGCGGACTCCCGGGCCGGCGTGATCGAAACCTGGCAGCTCGACGCGGAGGGCAAATTCCAGCGGGTGGCGCAGACCGCCCTGGCCCGGCCGGCCACGGGATTGAAATCCCTCGATCCCTTGTTGGCCGCGACCACCGACGAAGCGGTGCACGTTTTGCTCCACAACCCGGACGGCCTGCTGCTCCCGCTGGGCGAGGCCCGTCTCCCCGGTTGCTTGTGGCCGGATCTCGACCGATCTGCGGCCCGACCGGGACAAGCGCTGTGGCTGCCGCTGGGAGATTACGGGCTGTTAACCGTGCCGTTGCCGGCCGCGCCGTGAGGCGCGCCGCGACGCGTTGACAAGCGGGCGCCGCGCGGCCACAACCGCGCCATGCGCCGCACCGCCCTCGTCACCGGCGCCACCCGCGGCATCGGTCGCGAAGTGGCCCGCCTGCTGCACGCCGCGGATTTTCAGGTCTTCGTCACCGGCCGCGACGCGGACCTCCTGGCCGATCTCCAGCGCGAGTTGGGCTGCCCCGGCCTGGCGCTGGACCTCAGCCCGCCGGACGCGCCGGTCCGGTTGTACGCCGCCGCCCGTGACGCTCTGGGCCGGGTGGACGTCCTGATCAACAACGCCGGCTTCAACAAGGCCAAGGACCCGATCTCCCGGATCACCGCGGAAGACCTGGACGCCTCCTACGCCGTGAACGTGCGCGCCCCGATCCTGCTGGCCCGCGAGGCGTTGTGCGACATGGCCGCCCGCCGTTCCGGACACATTGTGAACGTGCTCAGCAGCATCGTGCACGTGAAGATGGAGAACTACGCCGTTTACACCGCCATGAAGCACGCCCTGCACGGCTTCACAGGCTGCCTGATCAAGGAGGCGCGCGCGGTCGGCGTGAAGGTCACCGCCGTGTATCCCGGCGGGGTGAACACCACCTTCCGCCCGCAGCCGCGGCCGGATTACCTGCGGCCCGAGTCCGCCGCCCGGATGATCGTGCACTGCGTCACCGCGCCGGACGACGTGGTGGTGCATGAGCTCACCTTCCGGCCGCTGGTGGAAACCAACTTCTGAGCGCGGCGGTTTCGTGCGCCCGGGCAGTCCGACACGTCGAAACGCGTCGCGCTTGTTGCCGGGCCGGTTCATGATGCGGCCATGCAACCACGCGCGCACCCCAGGCGGTTCCCTCATCCGTTGCGGCTGGTTCTGGCCAGCTTGTTGATCTGGGGGCTGCCCGCCGCCCAGCCGCCGGCCGCGGAGCTTCCACCCGGCATGCCGCTCGAGTGGAACCTCGCCCGTGCCTGGCGCGAAGCCACGCCCACCCGCATACGGGGTTGCCTGAACGGACTGTGGCGTTGGCAACCGGCCAGCCCCAGTGCGGACGCCATGCCCACCAACCGCTGGGGCTGGTCCAAGGTGCCCGGCCCGTGGCCCGGCATCACCGACTACATGCAGAAGGATTCGCAGACGGTCCAGGCGCACCCGGCCTGGCAGGACACGCGCCTGGGGGAGGTCACCGCGGCTTGGTACCAACGCGAAGTCACCGTGCCGGCCGAATGGGCCGGCCGGCGCATCGCGCTGAGCGCCGAGTATCTCAACTCCTTCGCCGCCGTGTTCGTGGACGGCCGCAAAGTTGGCGAACTGCATTTCCCAGAGGGCGAGTTGGACCTCACCCAGGTCTGTCGGCCCGGGCAGCGGCATAAGTTGAGCCTGCGGGTCGTGGCCCTGCCCTTGCGGGGTGTGCTGCTCTCTTACACCGACACGGCGGCGGCCCGCGAAGTCCAGGGGAGCGTGGCCCGGCGCGGTTTGTGTGGAGATGTGTTCCTGGTGAGCACGCCGGCCACCGCCCGGCTGGGCCACGTGCGCCTGGCCACTTCGGTCCGGCGCGGGGAACTGAGCCTGGACGTGGGCCTGGAACAGCTTGCTCCCGATCAACGCTACCGCTTGAGCGGCCGGGTCACCGACTCGGGCCGTGTGGTGAAGCAGTTTCAACGTGCCGCCTTCACCGCCGCCGACCTGCGCAACGGCCGACTAACTTTCACTGGACCCTGGCGGGCGGAAAAGCTCTGGGACCTCCACACCCCGCAGCACCACTATGAATTGCCGAGCGCTGGATCACGCCGCCCAAACCCGGCGAGCCGGGCCGCTGGCTGAGTGGCTTCTATCTCGACCAGCCCGAGGAGTGGGACGACTCCTACCGCTTCTTCCGGTGGTGAAATCCAGCGATGGCCGATTCCCCGATGAATCCACCCCGAACGTCGCCTTCCGTTTTCAACGCGCCATGATCCTGTGTCTCGGACCCACCCCCGCCGCGCAACGCGTGATGATCTTCCGCCGCCTCACCCTGGACGCCGTCAACCGCGCGCACACGACGCTCGACGGCGCCGCCGGAAAAACGGTGAACGTGGCCAAGGTCCTGCGGGCCCTGGGCGAGGCGGTCGTGGCCACCGGCTTCCTGGGCGGTGACCGGGGCGAGTTCATCCGGCAGACGCTCGCCGACCGGGGCGCGACGGTGGACTTCGTGACCGTCTCGGAGCGAACCCGCCAGTGCGTGACCGTCATTGACGAGGCCGGCGGCGCCGTCACCGAGCTGGTCGAGGAAAGCCGGCCGGTCTCACCCGCGGCCTATGAATCGCTGGCCGCCGCGCTGGGGCGGCATCTGCCGGCCAGCCGGGCAGTGGTGTTGTCCGGCACGCTCACGCCCGGCGGCCCGGTGGACTTCTACCGCCGCTGCGTGGAAGGCGCGCGCGCGGCCGGTGCGCTCAGCGTCGTGGACGCGCAGGGGGCGCCGCTGCTGGCCGCGCTCGAAGCCCGGCCGGGTCTGGTGAAACCCAATCGCGCTGAACTGGCCGCCACCACTGGCCGGGACCTGCCGGACGAACCGGCCGTGCTCGCTGCCCTGCGCGAACTCCACGCCCGCGGCGCCCAAGGGGTGGTGGTCACCGCCGGCGCGGCCCCCACGCTGGCTTTCGATGGCCGAACGCTCTGGCGCATTACCCCGCCCCGCGTCCGGGCCTTGAATCCCATCGGTTCCGGCGACGCCTTCACCGCCGCGCTTGCCGCGCGTCTGGCGCGGGGCGACGACCTGGGCGAAGCCTGTCGCTGGGGCGCAGCGGCCGGCGCAGCCAACGCCCTCACGCCCCTGGCTGGCGAGGTGGAGCGCGAGCAAGTGGAGTTGCTGACGCGGGAAGTGGTGGTGGAACGGCTTGCGGACTAGCCACACACGTGGCGCGGCGGCCGGCGGAAATTTACCGACCTTCCGCGGGACTGGCGCTCCCGACTTCGCTCCGGCGAATGGCCAGCACCACCGGCACCGGGCGCACGGATCGAATCAGCCCCAAGGACCGGTCGGAGGGGCTGTTGACCACCCGCAACCGGCCCTCCGAATCAGCCAGGGCCATGACACTGCTGCCGCCGCCGTCCAAATTGACGGCGCGCCAGCACCCCAGTTCGGCCATCTGCCGGGCCAGTTCTTCCAGCGTCATCCCCTCGCTGAAACCGGGTTGTCTGCCATCCACCACCACCAGCCAGAGCGTTTGCCCTGACCGGTCCGCTCCCACCGCGGTGCGCGGGTGTCGCGGACCACCGGTCTCAACCGCCAATTCACCCTGTCGCAGAATTACTTGGAACCCCGCCACGCCCTCCACCGGTTGGGCATCCGCGGGCGGGGCGTCAAAGTGCCAGCGTCCGGCGGCATCGGCCCAAACCGTCGGATAACCCGGCTCCGGCGGGCTGCGCACCCGACCGGTACTGACGGCCAACCCCTGGATGTCCACCGGCTGACCGGCGTACCAGCGACGGTTTCGCCGACCCTGGGTATCAGGCAGACTGTCCCAGGGGTTGGCGTTGACGAGAGCGACCAGACCGGGTTCGCGAGCCAGTTGAAGCGGCGGCGTCAGTGTGGCCTCGGCCGGTCCTTCGCCATCGGGGTCCGGCGCAACGATCACCGTGGGGCGCACGGCTCCGGCGGCCAGGTCCACGCGCAGGGTGTGGATGCGGTTGGGGACCGGCTCGCGCCGTTCGATCAGCCGGTATTCCAGCCCGGGCTCGCGAAAAGCGGTGTCCGCCTTCGCCCGAACCGGGCAGACCGCAAAGCCCAGGCACAGGCCGGCAACCAGCGCGCTGGGCGCTCGAAGGAATTGCAAGAGCCGGAGAGTGTTCATGGCCGATTCCGCCAGATTGAAAAAGGCAGCGCCCCGCACCGGCTACGGGATCAGGCAAGCCGGTCGGGGCGCAATACGCAAAGCCGGGGCCTCCGGCGTGGCGCGGCTCAGACCGGCGCCGCGGCCCCGTTCTCCTCCGGGGTCTCCGCCGACGGACGCTCGGCGGGAACCCCCTCGAGCACGACGTATTTGGGCAGACCGCCTTCCATGGGCGCGCGCACTTCGCCTTCGATGAGGGGGGCGGCGTACTCGATGAATTTGTCGTTCACCATAAAGCCGTCCTCGGTGATCCAGTCGCGGGGAAGGAAATGCTCCACGTTGGCCACGTCCCGCAGGTCATGCAGGGCGGTCCCCCAGCGGATGCGGCGGTGGCCCCGGTCGTCCTCCACGTACTCGCGGGTGATTTTGATCATGTACCCGCTCTGGCCGGCCACGGCAGCCTGCACGGCCGCCACGCCGCAGGCGGCAGCGTTCTCGATGTCCGTCAGGCTGGCGCAATGGGCGGCGGCCCGCTGAGCGTAGCCGAGCAGCACGGTACGGGTCTTGGTCTTGAGCTCGGCCTCCACCAGGTCCTTGAGTTTGAGTGCGGCGCCGGAGAGGTAGGGATGGCCGAAGGCATCGCGACGGACGGGGTCCGCGCCCACTTCCTCCAGCACCTCGAGCTCCGAGCCGTCGGGCTGCGCCCGTTTGACCTTCCACTTGATGCCCTCGCCGACGACCACGATGCAGTACCCCTGAGCTTTCACCACGTCGTGAACGCGGGCCAGGAAGGGAGCGGGCTCAAAGACCAGTTCGGGAAACAGGATGAGGTGAGGCGGGGCGGCGGGGTTGCCCCGCTTGGCCAGGGCGGTGCCGGCGGCAATCCAGCCGGCCGAGCGGCCCATGACTTCAATGATGCATACCGAACCGTCGTCGGTGGCCATGCTGGCCACGTCCATGCCCACTTCCATGACGGTGGTGGCGTTGTACTTGATGACCGAACCGTACCCGGGACAGAAGTCGGTGTGGGGCAGGTCGTTGTCAATGGTCTTGGGGATGCCGATCACGCGCAGGGCCCAACCGCGTCGGACCGCTTCCTCGTGAATTTTGAGGGAGGTGTCTTGGGAATCATTGCCGCCGGCGTAGAAGAAGTATCGGATGTTGAAGTGGCGGAAGACCTCGAAGAGCTGGTCCATGTCCCGGGCGGCCTGGTCGGGTTTCTTCTTGAAGTCAATCTTGTAACGGCAGGTGCCCAGGGCGGCGGCGGGGGTGTACCGCAGTCCCTCGATGGCGCTGCGCCGTTCTTCCTGCAGGTCAATCAACTGCCCGCGCAGAATGCCATAAATGCCGTTGCGCCCCCCGTAGATTTGCTCGATGAGCTCCGGGTGGCGGCCGGCTTCCTCCACGGCGCCGGCCACGCTGGCATTGATGGCGCAGGTCGGGCCACCGGACTGGGCAATCAACATGTTTCCAACGAGTTCTGACATAACGATGCGTCTCCACTCCCGGCGGGCTGTGAGTTGGTGCGGGGGTTGCGCCGGGTCAAAAAACCGCGCCGGGCATCCTGCCATCTCAAGGAGGACTGTCAAAGCCCTTTTCCCAACGGGAAAACCGGTTGTTCGTGTCTGGAGAACGCGTTCCCGGCCCGGGAGCTGAGTGGATTGGACATCTGCGACGGCCGGAGCGCCTGTCGGCGGCGTCGCGCGACGCGCCCCCGACAGCGGTGTAGCGCGGTTTCTTCCCGCCGGCAAGGGGGGCAATCCTGTTCCGGTTCGCGGACTGGCACGGAATTGGCTAGGATTTCTGTGAACTGCAGGCCGTTCCGGAAGGAACGTTGAAATCCGGCGGCGCGTCGGCTACATTCAACCTATCAGACGAAAGTGCCTGTATGACACCACATTCAATTGTCCGCGGCGGCACCCGGGTTCTCGCCGCGGCGGCGCTGGCCAGTGGAGCGGCTCGGGCCCAAATCACCCTCAACGCCTCGGATATGTTCAATCAACCCGGCCAGTACTATCGGGCTTATGCAAACGCCGGGGACGTGGACGTCAATGGGCGCCTGGGACAGACCGGCGGGCCGCAGGCCTGGGTGTTTCTGACCGGTCCCACCGACAGGGTGTATCGTTTTGACTACCTCCCGGTGAGCGAAACCGGGTACGCCGAGGAATTTCCCAACGCCCGCTTCGCCGAGCGCAAGACCGACGAATCCTCCGGAGCGGTGGCCTACCTGTTCCTGGCCCAGGTGGCGGGTCAAGGACGGATCAATTACGGTTTCGTGGACCCCGCTTTCAGTGAAACCCATCCGGTATCGCCCTTTCTGCCCCCGATACGGGATTTTCCGGAGACCATCAGCTACGGCGACCAGTGGACTGTAACCACCACTTTCGAAAGCGAAATCGCCATCCCCGACATCGAAGACCCGGAGGACCCGGGCGGCGGGTCTTTCAGCATTCCCACGCTGATCACCTACACCGCCACGGCCCGCGCAGATGCCTACGGAGTGGTGAACCAGCCCGGCATCGGGTTCGGAGAGTGTTTGCGGGTGAACGAGCTGGCCCAGTACGACATCGCCGTGGACCTTGGACTGGGAGAGGGCTTCCAGACCGTTTCGACCCAGTTCATCCGCACGTACTACTGGCTGCGCAAGGGCCGCGGCATCGCGGTGCAGATCAGTTCCAAACAGTCGGACCTGCCGCCGCCGGAAGATTTTCCCGTGGCGGCGCAGTTTGTGCGCATGTTTGAGACCAATCACCCCGAGGGAATTGAGGAACCGCCCTCGATCCGCGGGCTGCATCTTTCTCTCGGTCCCCAGGGAGCCCTGTTGACCTGGGACCGGGCCAGCGGGGTGAGCACCTACCGGGTCGAGTATGCGCCGCAGGCGGGCGCGGCCTGGCAACCCCTGACCACCACGACGGGCAACTTTGTGATTGATGCCGGTGCGGGCAAGCCCGAAGCCCCCGTCCGCCTGTACCGCGTGGTGGGACTACCCTGAGGCGACACCGGTCGGAATGATTTTCCTGCGCGCCAACCGCCCGCCAGCCCGTCTCTCCCCGGGACGGATCGCGGGCCCGGCGCGCTGGCGGGGCTTTACCCTCATCGAGTTGCTGGTGGTGATTGCCATCATCGTGCTGATTGCCGGCCTGCTGTTGCCCGCCCTGTCCGGGGCCAAGCAGGCGGCGCATACCGCCCGGTGTCTGGCCAATCTCCGGCAGTTGGGGCTGGCGCTGAACATGTACACCACCGACCACCAGCGGTACCCCGTGTACAACCTCGATCCCTCGGCCTTTGACCGGAACGAATTCTGGCATGACAAGTTTTACCCCTACGTCCAGGCCCGCTGGACCAACGACCTCTACCGCTGCCCGGCCTACCGGGGCCTGACCGTCGAGGGCAACGACGTGGCGGCGCCTCTGGGCAGCTATGGCTACAACGCCAACGGCACCCAGTGGGAATTCAGCGAGCTGGGCCTGGGCGGACGCTACACCAAGTGGCTCTGGGAAAACGAAAGCCCGGACGGCAGCGACGACATTGTGCCCATCCATGCCTCGGCCGTGCGCGTGCCCAGCGACATGATTGGGCTGGGCGACGCGCACCTGACTTGGGTGGCCCCGGTCATCCTGCGGGCGCTCTACGGCATCACCGGCCCGACCTCTTACAGCGGCATGGCCCTGGTGGACATCAACTCCCGCAACAACGTCCAGGCCCCGAGCTGGCCCGGCAGCGCCGGCATTATTAAGGCCACCCGCGAGCGGCATCGCGGCCGGCACAACATCATTTTCTGCGACGGCCACGCCGAAACCATCCGCGAACCCAAGCTCTTCGAGATCAGCGACCCTGCCCTGCGTCGCTGGAACAACGACCACGAGCCTCACCAGGATCGGCTGACCTTTGTCCTGCGCTGAACACGGCCTGCGGCGGGAAGGATGGCTGAGCCGGCCCGAGTGGTGCGCTCTGCGCGCGCGTCTTTACCCGCCCCCCACGGCCCGGCACGATGGGCCCGTGGCCATTCGCTCGGTCCAAGCCGTGGAAACGCTCGAGTTGCCCGAGCTGGCGCCATACCGCACCCTGCGCCAGCACGAGGCGCATCGCCGCGACCGCATCTTCGTGGCCGAGGGTGAAAAGGTCGTCCGGCGCCTGTTGGAAAGCCGGTTGACCGTGGTCTCGACCCTGCTGCCGGAGCCATGGTTTCGGGAGCTGGAACCGCTCCTGGCCGGTCGGCCGGAACCCATAGCCGTTTACACCGCGCCCAAAAAGCTGCTCGAGCAACTGACCGGCTTCACCATGTATCAGGGGCTGCTGGCGGTCGGGCACATGCCCCCGGCCTGGTCGCTGGAGGAGGTCCTGGCGCAATGCCCCGCCCCACGGCTGCTGGTTGCGGTGGACGGTCTGACCAGCGCCGAAAACCTGGGGGCCCTTGTGCGCAACTGCGCGGCGTTTCGCACCCAGGCCCTGGTGGTGGGGGAAACCTGCAGCAGTCCCTGGCTGCGGCGCGCCGTCCGCGCCTCGATGGGGACCATTTTCCACCTGCCGGTGATCGAACCCACCTCCCTGATCGAGGCCCTCCACACCCTGCGCGGCGCCGGCGTGCGCTGCGTGGCGGCGCACCCGCATCCTCCGGCCCGGAGGCTGACCCACGCCCACCTCGCGGGCGACCTGTGCGCGGTGTTCGGCAGCGAGGGCTACGGCCTGTCCCCGGCGGTGCTCGGGGCATGCGACGAAGCCCTGGCCGTGCCCATGCCTCCCGGGGTGGATTCGCTCAACGTGGCCAGCGCGGCGGCGGTGTTCCTGTACGAGGCCAACCGCCAGCGCGGCTGGGTCTAAGGAGAGAACCGGCGAGCCGGGCCGCAATCGGGTTGCCCGCTGGAACACCGGAGCGTTTGCCAAGGGGGATTTCGTGCCGTAACAATAGCGCGTGTCCGAGTTGCTCATCGCGCGGTCGAAGCCGGCCGCCGGCTTGACCCTCAGGCCATTGGCCATGAGGGCCGGGCTTGTGGCCGGTTGTTTCCTGCTCACGGCCTGCGGCCGGGAGGAGATTCGTGTTTACGACGCGCCGAAGGACGTTGCCCCGGGCGCCCCGGCGGGAACGGCCATGGGCGCTCTGTCTCCGGGGGCCTCGCCCAGAACCGCCACCCCGATGGTGTCCTGGCAACTGCCTCCGGACTGGCAGGAACGCCCGGCCGGCGCAATGCGGGTGGGGTACTTCGTCGTACCCGGTCCCAATGGCGAGGAGGCGGAAATCACCATCATCCCGCTGGTGGGCACGGGCGGCCGCGACCTGGATAACGTCAACCGCTGGCGGGCCCAGGTGGGGTTGGAACCGGTGACAGCGGAGCAACTGGCCCGGCTGGCGGTCGAAGTGCCCATCGGCGGGTTCCGCGGTCCGTTGTACGATCTGGTCGGCGAGGGCTACGAAAGCCGCTCGCAGCGCACCCTAGCGGCGATCCTGCGACACGAGGGCACGGCGTGGTTTTTCAAAATGACCGGGCCGGCGCAGCTCGTGGGCGACCAGAAGGGCGCCTTTGTGGAATTCCTTCGCACGCTCCGGTTTGGCGGCGCGGGAGACGCGGTGACGACCGGCGTCGCCGAAGCCCCGTCGCGGCCCCCGACCGGCGCAGCCGCCGCCTTCGAACCGTCTCAGGCGGGCGGCGGCGGGGTGCCGCGGTTCACGCCGCCGGCGCACTGGCAGGTCCAGCCGCCGGGGGCGATGCAAGTGGCCCGCTATCTGCCCGGCGGCGCCGAGACCGGTCTGGAAGTCAGCGTGGCGCGGCTGCCCGGCGACGGCGGCGGGCGTCTGGCGAACGTGAACCGCTGGCGCCGTCAGTTGGGGCTGGGCCCCATCGGCGAAGCGGAGCTGGCGCGGGTGCTGGAAACGCGCCGGCTGGCCGGAAGCGAAGCGTACTTCGTGGATGTGCGCGCGCCGGAAACCGGCCAACGCACGGTGGCCGCGGGAGTACTGCGCGGCGGGGAATCTTGGTTTTACAAGCTCACGGGTCGTGACCAGGCCGTCGAGCGCGAAAAGCCCGCCTTTGTTCAATTTGTCGAATCCGTCGTTTATGATCCTTGACCGCCTGCTCCGTTTCTTCGGCTCGCTGAGACTCACCGTCGCCTGCCTGGCCCTGGCGACGGTGCTGGTGTTCATCGGCACTCTGGCGCAGGTGCAGGTGGGGTTGTACGAGGCTCAGGCCCGGTATTTCCAGAGCTTCTTCGTGTACTGGCAACTCCCGGGAACCGGTCTGCGCGTGCCGGTGTTTCCCGGCGGATATCTGATCGGCGGAGTGCTCTTGATCGACCTGTTTGTGGCCTACTTCAGCCGGCTGACCAACCGGCGGGTGAACTTCGGGTTGTTGCTCATTCACTTCGGGCTGGCGGCGTTGTTGCTGGGTCAGCTCTGGACGGACCTGGCCCAACGTGAAAGCGTGGTGCGCCTGGCCGAGGGCGAGACCAAGAGCTACTCCGAATCCCTGCGCCGCACGGAACTGGCAATCATTGACCCCAGCCCGGCGGACCACGACCGCGTGGTGGCCATCCCCGACTCCCGCCTGCGGCCGGGCGCGACCCTGACCCATCCGGAGCTGCCGTTCGCCATCCGGGTGCATCAGTTCTGGGTGAATTCCGCGCCGGTGCGCGGAGCCACCAACGCCACGGCCCAGGTCACGCAGGGGGCGGGATTGGAAGCGCGCTTTGTCCCGCGCCCGCCGGTGACCACCACCGACGAGCGCAACGTGCCCTCGGCCATCATCGAGCTGTTGGGCCGCAACGGTTCTCTGGGCACCTGGTTGGTTAGCGACTGGCTGATCGCCCCGCAGTCGGTCGAGGTGGACGGACGCACCTACCTCCTGGCTCTGCGGCTGGCCCGGTATTACAAGCCCTTCTCCCTGACCCTGCTCGAGGCCCGGCATGACAAATACAAGGGCACGGAAATCCCCCGCAACTTCTCCAGCCGGGTGCGGGTGCGCCAACCCGCGACCGGCGACGACCGCGAGGTGCTCATCTACATGAACAATCCGCTCCGCTACGGCGGCTTCACCTTTTACCAGTACCAGATGGCCGCGGACGAGGCGGTGCGCCTGCGCGGCCAAAAACCCACCTCGACCCTGCAAGTGGTGCAGAATCCCGGCTGGCTCACGCCCTATGTCGCATCCACGTTGATCAGCGTGGGGCTCACCTGGCAGTTTCTGGGGCATCTGTTCCTCTTCCTGCGCAACCGGCGCACCCGCAGCGCGGCCCCGGCGGCCACTGTCAAAAAATCCGTTCCCGTCCCCGTGTCATGAACCGTGCCCTGCCCTGGATCATTGGGGGCCTCTTCGCCCTCTGGGTGCTGGCGGCGCTGCGTCCGCCCCGCCCCGCCACGGAGTTTCAACTGACCGATTTCGGCCGACTGCCGGTCCTGCTCAACGGGCGGGTGCAACCGCTGGACTCGGTGGCGCGCAACTCGTTGCTGCAAATCCGCACCCGCCAGGCCTACGCCGAGGTCACCCAACCCGACGCGCCCTGGTGGAACCCCGGTGCCAAATACACCCGTCTCAGCGCCCTGGAGTGGTTGCTGGAACTGGCCACCCGCCCCGATCAGGCGGACCGCCGCAAGGTCTTCCGACTCGATCACCCCGAGTTGCGCACCATGCTCGGCTTCTCGCCGGACGGCCCCTTTTACCACGCCCTGGACGAGTTGCGTCCGCATTTCGCGGAGCTGGACCGGCAGGCGCGCCAGGCCGGATCGCTCGAGTCCGCTCAGCGCACCCCCTTCCACAAGGCGGTGCTCAAGCTCTACCAGAACGTCATCCTCTACCAGCGGCTGAAAAACACCTTCCAGCCCGAGGGCACAACGAATTTCGTGGAGGAACTGCGGGCCTACCAGGCCGCCCTGGAACCGGGCCTGGCGGCCGTGGCCCGGCACGAGGCCGGCGAGGCGCATGACGAGGAGGCCCTGGGGACACTGGTCCGTTTCGCGCGCCGGTACGAGCTCCTGAGCCAGGCCGCGCTCCCGTTGGTCGTCCCGCCCATCCACCCGGAAACCGACCGCGACGGCTGGGCCAACGTGGGCGCCAGTCTGCTCGAATCCCTGGCCACTCGGCAGATTCACCCCGCTGTTTTGAACTATGCGGCCATGACCGCCGCCTACACCGAGGGCCGGGCGGCGGATTTCAATGCCGCCCTGGACCGCCATCGGCAGTGGCTGGCCGAAAAGCGGCTGGACCGGGAACTGGCCAAGGGCCGCTGGGAATACCTCTACAACCACTGGCGGCCGTTTTACCTGAGCACCACCCTGTACGTGGTGGCGTTCTTGCTGGGTTGCGGCTCGTGGTTGCTCTGGCCGCAAGTGCTCAACCGCACCGGGTTCCTGATCCTCGCGCTGGGACTGACCGTGCACACCGTGGGCATTCTCTTCCGCATGGCCCTCGAGGGCCGGCCCCCGGTGACCAACTTGTATTCTTCGGCCGTGTTTGTGGGCTGGGGCGCCGTGGTGCTGGGGGTGATCCTGGAACGCATTCATCGGGACAGCGTCGGCCTGGTCATGGCCGCCACGGTGGGATTCCTCACCCAGATCATCGCCCACAATCTCGCCCTGGGCGGCGATACCATGGAAATGATGCGGGCGGTCCTGGACAGCAACTTCTGGCTCAGCACACACGTCATCACCATCACCTTGGGGTATTCGGCCAACTTTGTGGCCGGCTTCCTGGCCATCCTGTACATCCTGCGCGGCGTGCTGACCCGCGGGTTGAACGCCTCCGCCCGGACCGCGTTGTCCCGGATGGTGTACGGCGTCATCTGTTTTGCCACGCTGTTTAGCTTCGCCGGCACGGTCCTGGGCGGCATCTGGGCCGACCAGTCCTGGGGCCGGTTCTGGGGCTGGGACCCGAAGGAAAATGGCGCGCTGATGATCGTGCTGTGGAACGCGCTGATCCTGCACGCGCGCTGGGGCGGGCTGGTGGGCGAGCGCGGCATCATGAACCTGGCCATCTTCGGCAACGTGATCACCAGCTTCTCCTGGTTTGGCGTGAACATGCTGGGGGTGGGCCTGCACTCCTACGGCTTCATGGACGCCGCGTTTGTCTGGCTGATGCTGTTTGTCGCCAGTCAACTCCTGCTCATCGGGCTGGGGTCCCTGCCCTTGAAATATTGGGCCAGCCTGCGGGCGGAAGCGCCCTCGCCGCGCGCCGCGCCCGTCGCCGCGTGAAGGCCGACCCGGACCGTTCGAGCCTGTCGCGTCGTCACTCGGCAGGGTTGGCCGCCGGGCAAACTTGACGCTCTGCGCGGGGACTTCTAGGCTGCCGCCCTTTCCGAAGGAGCGAGACCAGCCGCGGCGGGAAATCGCCGACCCGGGTCGCGCGCCGCAACACCGACACGAGTGAGCACCACCATTCAAGACGTTGGCCCGTGCAAGAAACTGATACGGGTGGAGATTGACGCCGCCACAGTGGACCAGGCCTATGCAAAGGCCCGGGCCGAGTTCGCCCGCCAGGTCCGCCTGCCCGGCTTTCGTCCCGGCAAGGCCCCCCTGCCCCTGGTCGAACGCACCTTTGCCGAGCGCATCAAGGAAGAAGCCCGACACCAGCTCCTCAACGACAGCTACAAACAGGCCCTGGAGGAACACCACCTGCGGCCGGTCGCCGTCCCCCAGATCGAGGAGGTGCAGTTCGCCCTCGGTCAACCCCTCATTTACACCGCCACCGTCGAGATCGAACCGCAGTTCGAGCTGCCGGACTACGCTGGCCTGCCCGTGCGACGCGAGACCCGGCAGGTGACCGAGGACGACATGGCCCGCGCGCTGGACGTCTTGCGCGAGCAACAGGCCAGGTTTGTGGACGTGGATCGTCCGCTCCAGCGTGGCGACTACGCGGTGGTGAACTACACCGGCACCTGTGAGGGCCGGCCCATCACCGACCTGGCCCCCACCGCCCGCGGGCTGACTTCCCAAAGGGAATTCTGGCTGCACATGGAGCCGGACCACTTCATCCCGGGCTTTACCGACCCGCTTCAGGGGGCCGGCAAGGGCGAGCGGCGCACGGTGACCGTGACCTTTCCGCCCGACTTTGTGACCCGCGAGCTGGCCGGCAAACAGGGGGTGTACGAGGTCGAAATCGTGGCGGTGAAGGAAAAGCAGATTCCTCCGCTGGATGACGCCCTGGCCCGTAGCTACGGCGCCGAAAACCTGGAAAAACTCCGCGAAGGAGTCCGCCAGGACCTGGAAAACGAGCTCCGCGCCAAGCAGCGGCGCGAGACCCGCAACCAGCTCATCGCCGCCCTGCTGGGGCGCGCCCACTTCGACCTGCCCGAGTCCCTCGTCGAAGCCGAAACCCGCGGCGCGGTTTATGACATCGTCAAGGCCAACGCCGACCGCGGCGTGTCCAAGGAGGCCATAGACAGCAGAAAGGACGAGATCTACACCGTGGCCAACCGCAGCGCGCGCGAGCGGCTCAAGATCAATTTCCTCCTCGATCGCATCGCCGAGCAGGAAAAGGTGCAGGTCACCCAGGAGGAACTCACCCGCCAGATTCTCTACCTGGCCTCCCAGCGTCGGGAAAAACCGGACAAGCTGGTCCGCGACATGCGCCAGTCCGGGGAACTGGCCGAACTCCACCGGCAACTCCTGCACACCAAGGTCCTGGACCTCTTGGAAAGCAAAGCCCAAATTGAGGAAGTCCCGGCCGGCCCGCCGGTCTGACCCGCCAGTCTCTCTTTCCTTTCCGGGGCGCCGCGCCGCGGTAAAACTGCGGATTACGGCGCCTCGGCGGTGAACGTCGGTAGAGCCCGGAGCTGGACACTGACGAAACGGGCACGGCGGCAAGGCGGTTCCGCCGCAGCCGTCTTTGCCACCGCCTTTCCTCCTTCAGCGGACATCACTTGGTCCTTCTCTGCGCCGATCCCCGGTTCCAGCCCTGCCTGCCCCGGCCCGCGGATTCCCCCTTCTCGCCGGTTGCCCGGCTCGTTACCCTGCCCGGCATGGCCGCCGACGCCCCGCTCACTCCGATGATGGCGCAGTACCGCCGCATCAAGGCGGAACTGCCCCGGGAGGCGTTGCTGCTGTTCCGGCTGGGTGACTTTTACGAGCTGTTCTTCGACGACGCCCGCGAGGGCGCGCAACTCCTCGGCCTGACCCTCACCCAGCGACAGGGGGTGCCCATGTGCGGCCTGCCCTACCACGCCGCCGGAGGCTACATCGCCCGCCTGCTCAAGGCCGGCCGCAAGGTCGCCCTCTGCGACCAGCTCGAAGATGCCCGTCCGGGCAAGCTGGTCACCCGCGAGGTCACGCAAATCCTCTCGCCCGGCGCGCACTTTGACGACCGGATGCTGGCCGCCGAGCGCCACAACTTCCTGGCCGCCCTGGCGAATGTCTCCGGTCGCTACGGACTCGCGCTGGTGGACCTGACCACCGCGGATTTTCGCGCCACCGAACTCGAGTCGGAGGCCGCCCTGCTGGCCGAACTGGAGCGCCTGCGTCCGGCGGAACTCCTGTTGCCGGCCGAGGCCGGCGCGTTGCGTCAGTTGGTGCAGGGCGCCGTGCGCGTCCTCACCGAGTATGAACCGTGGGCTTTCGCGCCGGAGACCGCGCAGTTTACCTTGCGCGACCACTTTCAGGTGGCCTCGCTGGACGGCTTCGGCCTGCGCGGTCGCGCGGCGGCCATCGGCGCGGCGGGCGCCGCGCTGCATTACCTGAGCCACCATCTGCGCCGCACGGTGACGCACCTGACGCGGCTGACCTGTTATCAGGCGGGCGACTTTCTGGTGCTGGACGCCACCACCCTCCGCAACCTGGAGGTGCTCGAACCGCTGCGCCGGGACGCGCCCCGCCAGGCCACCTTGTACGGCGCGCTCAACCGCACGCTCACGCCCATGGGCGCGCGGCGGCTGCGCGACTGGCTGTCGCAACCCCTGGCCAACGCCGCCGCCATTCGCCGCCGTCAGGAAGCCGTGGCTGCGTGGGTGGACCACCCCGCCGCGCTGGAGCGATTCCGAGCGGCCCTCGGGCCGGTGCGGGATTTGGAACGCACCTTCACTCGGCTGAGCGTCGGTACGGGCAATGCGCGCGACCTGGTGGGGTTGCGGCAGGCCTTGCAGCAAATTCCCGAGGTGCGCGCCGCCCTCCAGGAGGTGCTTCAAGGGCCCGCCCCGCCGCCCGTCCTGGCCGAGTTGCCCCGCCTGGCCGAACCGGCGCCCGACCCGGGGGGGGCCACGCCGCCGGAACTGCTGGCCGAACTGGCCGGGCAGTTGCACCCCTGCCCCGACCTGGTCGAGCTCATCCAACGCGCGCTGGTGGACGACCCGCCCCTGGCCCTCAAGGAGGGCGGGTTGATCCGCGACGGCTACGATCCCGCCCTGGACGAACTGCGCGCGGCCATGCGCGGCGGCAAGGACTGGATTGCCCGGCTGCAACGCGAGGAAATCGCCCGCACCGGCATCCAGTCCCTGAAGGTGGGATTCAACAACGTCTTCGGTTACTACATCGAGGTCACCCGACCCAACCTCGACAAGGTGCCCGCCGATTACGTCCGCAAACAGACCGTAGCCAATGGCGAGCGGTTCATCACCCCGGCGCTCAAGGAAATGGAGGCCAAAATCCTCGGCGCCGAGGAACGCGCCGCCCGGCTCGAGTACGAGCTGTTTCAGCGCGTGCGCGAGGCCGTGCTCGGGCGCTTGCGCGAAATCCAGCACACCGCGCGCGCTCTGGCGGACCTGGACGTGCTGGCGTCTTTTGCCGAGTGCGCCCGGCTGCATCGCTACTGGCGCCCGGAGGTGGGCGAGGCGGGCCGCCTGATGATTCGCGAAGGCCGCCACCCGGTTCTGGAACTGACCCTGACCGAGGAGCGCTTCGTGCCCAACGACACGGAGCTGGCCGGCGGGCGGGATGCGGGCATGTCCGGTTCGGATTCCGCTCCGGACGCGCCGCAGATCGCCCTCATCACCGGACCGAACATGGCGGGCAAGAGCACCTACCTGCGCCAGGTGGCCCTGCTGGTGCTGCTGGCCCATACCGGCTCTTTCATCCCCGCCCGCGAGGCCCGGGTGGACCTGGTGGACCGCATCTTCACACGCATCGGCGCCAGTGACGACCTGGCCCGCGGCCAGAGCACCTTCATGGTGGAGATGGCCGAGACCGCCAACATCCTCCGTCATGCCACCCCGCGCAGCCTGATCATCCTGGACGAAATCGGGCGCGGCACAAGCACCTTTGACGGGTTGAGCCTGGCGTGGAGCATCCTCGAGCACCTGCACCACCAGATCGGCGCCAGAACCCTCTTCGCCACCCACTACCACGAACTGACCGAACTGGCGGCCCGGCTCCCCCGCCTGCGCAACTACAACGTGGCGGTGCGCGAGTGGAACGACCAAATCATCTTCCTGCGCAAAATCGTGCCCGGCGGCTGCGACAAAAGCTACGGCCTGCAGGTCGCGCGCCTGGCGGGCGTGCCCCGGTCGGTGATCGAGCGGGCCCGGATCATCCTGCGCAATCTGGAGGAATCCGAACTCACCCCCGAGGGCACGGTGCGGCGTTCGGCCCGGCAACGGGCGGAACGGGAAAAACTGCAGGCCCTCGAGCCGCCCCCGCAACTGGACCTGTTCGGCTAAAGGCCGGAGACGGCGCCAGAATCGGGATCGCGAAGGCCGCAACCCGTCGCGGCCCTTGACGCCGGGGAACAAGTCTGCCAGCCTGCCTCGCGTTCTTGGTGAGGGGTCGTAGCTCAGTTGGTAGAGCACCACAATGGCATTGTGGGGGTCAGGGGTTCGAGTCCCCTCGGCTCCACCAAGCAGCAGGGAGAAGCACAGGAGCGTTCGCATGGATTATCACCCGCCGCAGTGCTTCTCGACAGGGCGGATCATGGGCTTCGCAGCCCCCTGTCTCGGCATGAACGTCGCACGGTGCCCGGCATACGGTCGCCCGGGGCTGTCGCCTACATCGGGTCCGACCGCATCGGCACCGGCGGGTCCGGACGCCTCACCGCTGGCGCAACCGCCCGCCCCGGGAAATGGATAAACCGGGGCCCGGCCTACAGGGGCGCGGCGCAGAACCCGGGCCGATCTCCCGCCACCGGCGTAACAGGCCTGACCCGCGAGGTGTCAACGGCTACCGCCAACGCATGAAGACTCCGGTGATTCCCTGGCGCGAATGGGCGAACCAGGCGGCCGTGCGGGACCGGCTCCCGCCCGGCCGGCCCGCCATCCTCACGCAGGAGGACAAGCCCCGTTACCTGGTGATCCGGCTGGACCAGCCGCGCTCGCCGACGGCGCGCGAACTCGCGGAGCGGGCGCGCCGCCCGGGCCTGCCCGAAGAGTCCGACAGCGTGGACGCCACCGCCGCACTGGCGCGCCGGCGTTGAGATGAACGTATATTGGGACACCTCCGCCATCCTGGCGGTCAATCTGCCCGGCGATTCGTTGCACGGCGCGGCAGCGCGCTGCTGGGATGACCTGGCCGATGCGGCGCGGATCTGATCCTGGGTGCATGATCTGGAGGTGCACCAAGCCATCCGCAATCTCGCCCAGCACGAGCCCCGGAGCGTGCCGCGCGAGCGATGGTAAGCCCTGATCAAGGCCCTGTACGAGGACGTGGCGACCGGAGTCTTCACCGCCGAAGCGCTAGGGGGAAGAGACCTTCCAAGCCGCCCGCCTGTTGTCCGCGGAATGGGGCTGGCAGCACCGCGTGGGCGCGGCCGATCAGTTGCATGCGGCAGCGGCGCAAAAAACCGGCTGCAGGGTGCTGGTGACGGGCGACAAAAACCAGGCCGCCCTCGCCCGCCAGGTCGGGTTTGAGGCCGTCTGGTTGCGGGCCTAAAACACCCGCCCCGCCGCCATCCCACCGCTCTGGAGGGAGCGCCAGATAGTGGCCGGGGCGTAACGCCCGGGCGACGTCCGGGTCGAAGCCGCCTCAGCGCGCCATTCCATGCCCGGGGGGCCATCGGCTGTAAGGCCACGAACCGGTGCACCTGCATCGGCGGCTGCCGAGGGCTCAGCGGAGCGACGCAGCACGAACCCCACCAGGTGGGAGGAGGGCTGAGCACGCCAAACTGGAGATTGTTTCCCGCCGTGGAATCTGCCGCTATACTCGCGCCATGCCAGCCCTGCAGGCCCCATTCGCCGCCCGGCTTCCGGATCGCGGACCGGCTTGCGGTTCGATCGGTGCACGGGTCGGACTGGCCGGCCATTCCCACGGGCTGGAGAGAACCCGGAGGGCGGCGGGTTGTGGGTTTGCGAACGTTGGAGGCCCTCGACCACCCGGCGGTTCTCCGCCTCGCGAAACGAGGCAGTTACGCCGGGCGTCCCCCCGGGAGGGATTTACGTTGATCGAGTTGCTGGTGGTGATCGCGATTCTGGCCCTGCTGGCAGGGATGCTGTTGCCGGCGCTGGGCCGGGCGCGGGCGCGCGCCCAGGGGGTCTTTTGCCAGAACAGTGAACGGCAGTTGAGCCTGGCCCACCTGGTGTACGCGGGTGATCACCAAGGGGTGTTTCCTCCGCGCACCCAGCAAGACCGCTGGCCCACCCAGCTTCGGCCCGGCTACCAGGATGTCAAAGTGCTGCTCTGTCCCGCCGATCCCACCAACCGCGTGCGCCGCACGAATCCGGTAACCGGCCGTCCGCCCGCGCCCGACGCCGCACCGCGCAGCTTCATCATCAATGGCTGGAATGACTACTTTCTGGAGGTGCTGCGCCTGCCCTTTGCGGCCATTGGCGGACGGAGCATTCCCGAAAGCGCGATCACCCGGCCCTCGGAAACCATTGTCTTCGGCGAGAAGGTCACCGGCTCGGAGCATTTTTACATGGACTGCTTCGAAGGCCAGGGCAACGACCTGGACCAGATCGAGCGGGCGCGGCACCTGAGCGGAGGCCGACGTTCTTCCGCCGGTTGGTCCAACTATGCCTTTGCCGATGGCAGCGCCCGGCTGGTTCGCCGGGGCCAGCTCTTGTACCCGTTGAACCTGTGGATGGTCACGGACCGCTGGCGCACCAATCGCATTTTCAGCCAATGAGGCGGCTGCGCCGCCCCGCTTTCCCACCTCCTCCTCTATCGCCATGAACTCCCGAAATCCCCATCGGCTCCACCGCAACACCGGGCCCGGCTCGGTCCGGTCCCGGCAGTATCCGCCCGCGCTCGCGGCTGACTTTCCGCCAGCCCGGCCGCGCCCGCAAAAACCGGCCCGCGCCGGCGGTCCCGCTTTTCGCGCGCGGGCCGCCATGATCCTGTTGACCGGCGGACTGGCCGCGGTCAGCCCGCCGTTCCTTCAGGCGCAGCCGGCCGCGGCCCCGCGCAACGGAACCAACTTCATCGCCACGCCGGTGTTTTCCGCCGAGGAGGACGCCGCAATTCTGAAGCTGTTCGAGGGATTGCGCGTGGCGGACGTGTGCGACGGCATGGACGCTGTGGGGTTGCCCAATCGCGGGCTCATGTCCCCGGACATCCGCCCGCTGTGGCGCGACACCGAACGCTACAGCCACCGTTTCGCGGGCATCGCCGTCACCGCGCGCTACGTACCCACCCGGGAGCCTTATCCCGGCCCCGTCTCCCCGGCCGAGTACGACCGCTGGGCCGGCGCCTGGTATGCGCAGCGCTCGCCCGAGCCGTTTGCAGCCCTCCTCCGTCCCGGCTCGGTCTTGGTGATCGAAGACGCTCCGGATAGCGACGTGGGCTCCATCGGCTCGAACAACATCATGAGCTGGAAACTGCGGGGCTGCGTGGGCGTGGTCACCAGCGCCACGGCGCGCGACACCGATGAAATCATCACCCAGAAAATCCCCCTCTATTTCAAGCAGCCCGGACGCGGCATCCGCCCCGGCCGCAACGAAATCGAGTCCGTGAACCGCCCGGTGGTGGTGGGCGGGGTCACGGTCCTCCCCGGCGATGTGATCGTGGCCGACGGCGACGGGGTGATCGTGGTGCCGCGCGCCCGGGCCGAGGCCGTGGCCCGCTACGCGCGCGGCATCCTCGAAGGGGACAAGGCCGCCCGGCGCGCGCTCTACGAGAAACTCGGCCTGCCGCCGGACGATTCGGTCCGGTAAGCCCCCCGCGCGGCGGCAAACGGGGGCTTCCCCTTCCTCTGCCGGGTCGCCCGGATGGACGGATCGGCAGCCGGAGGAGACAGACCGTTTAATTTGCCGCCGCGGACGCCGTCGCCGAGGCGGGTGACCGCGCGCGTCCCCTGATGTAGCAGTTGTTCGGTCTTCCCGGTTCGGGCCGGACGCCTTGACACCGGCGGCAGGGGGAGGACATTGCCCCGGCGCGCGGCCCATCATCCCCGCGCGCGCTTTCCGGACATGACACACAACAATGCGGGCGGCCCGCCGTCGCCCGAGGAATTTCAGCGCCAGCTCAACGAGCTGATGCGCCAGCACCTGAGCGGCCTGCGCGTCGCGCCCTTCGCCCCGCGGCCCGAACCGGCCGGGGGCGAGGAACCGCGGGTAGAGGACGACCCGATCTTTCAGTTCGATAAAAAACCGCGGGAGGTGAAGGCGTACCTGGACCGCTTTGTGATCCGCCAGGAGGAGGCCAAGAAGGTGCTCAGCGTCGCGTTGTGCGACCACTACCACCACGTGCGGCTGGCGCTGCGCGGCCACGAGCAGCCCAACTACGCCAAGCAAAACATCCTGCTGGTCGGGCCCACCGGCGTGGGCAAAACCTACCTCATCCGCAGCCTGGCCGACCTCATCGGCGTGCCCTTCGTCAAGGCCGACGCCACCAAATTTTCCGAGACCGGCTACGTGGGCGGCGACGTCGAGGACCTGGTGCGCGAGCTGTACCGGCGCGCCAACAACGACCTGCGTCGGGCCCAGTACGGCATTATCTACATTGACGAGATTGACAAGATCGCGGCGGCGCCCAACGTCACGGGCCGCGACGTCAGCGGGCGGGGGGTGCAGACCAACCTGCTCAAGCTGATGGAGGAAACCGAGGTGCCGGCCCGCTCGCCCAACGACCTCGCCGGCCAGTTGCAGGCGCTGATGGACTACACCCAGCGCGGGCGCCGCGCGCCGGAATCCATCAACACCAAGCACATCCTGTTCATCGTCAGCGGCGCGTTCACGGGCCTGGACAAGATCGTCCGCCGCCGGCTCCGCGAGGCCACCATCGGGTTCGCGGCGAAGGCCGAAAGGGTCGAGAGCGAGTTCGAGGTCACCACGCACGCGCAGACCCGGGACTTCATCGAGTACGGCTTCGAGCCGGAATTCATCGGCCGGCTGCCGGTGCGCGTGTACTGCCATCCGCTGGACGTGAACGACCTGTTCAACATCCTGCGCACCTCGGAGGGCAGCATCATCCGCCAGTACGAGCAGACCTTCGCCGCCTACGGCATCGAGGTGCTTTTCCGGGACGACGGCCTGCGGCGCATCGCCGAGCTGGCGGCCGAGGAACAAACCGGCGCGCGCGGCCTCATGACCGTCTGCGAGCGGGTCTTCCGCGACTTCAAGTTCGAGCTGCCCTCGACGCGGGTCCGGCGCTTCGTGGTGGACCGCGCGGTGGTGGATCAACCCGCCGCGGCCCTGCAACGGCTGCTGGCGGAGAGCGACCTCGAGGAGCGCGCCGTGATGCGGCAACTGGTGCACGAATTCGCCGAGCGCTTCACCCACGAGCACGGGCTGATTATCCGCTTCACCGAGGCGGCGGCAGACCGCCTGGTGGCGCTGGCGGTGGAACAGGGCCGCCACGTGCGCGAGGTGTGCGCGGAACGGTTCAAGGACCTCCAGTTCGGCCTCAAGTTGATCGCCCAAAACACCGCCCGCCGGGAGTTTGACATTGATCTGCCGCTGGTGGAGGCGCCGGACCGCGTGCTCAGCGAATGGGTCGTGGCCAGCTATCGTTCGACCAAACCACCGCCCGAGCCCCGGCAGACCGCCCATCCGTGAACGGTGCGCTCGACTCCGCTCCCCAACCGGCCCGCCCGGCCCGCGTTTCCGCCGGGGAACGCGCGGGGCTGCCCCGGCTGGCCGCCGAGCTGATTGCTCGCTGCGACCGCGAGCATCCCGCCGACGCCGTGCTGCGAGAGGCGCTGCGTCGCGAACTGCGCCTGGGACCCGGCGCTGCCGCCGCGCTCTGCCGGCTGGTCTTTGGCTGGTTTCGCTGGCGGGGCTGGTTCGAGACAGCCCGGCCCGCCCCGGAGGACGTGCGTCGGGCGGCTGAATTGGCCCGGCGCTTTCGCGAAGCGCCGGAAAGCTTTTCCGATGCCGAACTGGTGGCGCGGGCGGCGCCCGAAACGGCGCGCAGCCTCTTTGCCCTGACGCCCGCTCGCGCCCGCTGGCTCCAGACCGAACCCGCCCTCTGGCTGCGCGCGCGGCCCGGCCGCGGCGCCGCGCTGGCCGCCCGCCTGGGCGCCTGCA
>FWPU01002697.1_pt1 | contig 47669 bp, 32 predicted proteins | sample 2228361 | NCBI WGS metagenome assembly FWPU01 (sample SAMEA103939777, study PRJEB20133) | metagenome
CTTCTTTAGAGTCTAGGCTTAATGCATTAACATTTGCTTCACACATTTTATCAATCAGATGCATTGTGTTACCACAGATATGATATACAACAGCTATTGATGTATCGTTGCAAAGCACACTAATTTTTTTTACATAATTTACAGAAAATAATTCAAATTGTTCTGAACCAAGCATTACTGCACTTGGTTCGAGCACGCAGATTATTTGTGCTCCTGCAGATATCAATAATCTGGCATAATCAAGAATTTTTTCGATCAATATTTCGCAAATATGATTAAGGTAATCAGGATTCGTTATTGAAAGAATTGCAGCATTTGTTGCCCCTAACAATAGTCCGGCGAGTGTGTATGGGCCAGTGAGATATGAACCAATTAAAATTTTATCCGAAAAATTCAATCTCATTAATTTAATTGTTTCAACATATCCAATTAAACGTGTGTCATATTTTATATCAATCTCTTTAATTTTTTTAAGGTCATTCATATTAAATTCTTCACCTGCTTGCACAGTAGCAGAATCGTCCACTGGAAATATTGTATAGCGTCCAAGTGCATTTGCTTCAACTGATAAATCCATCAAAGGAAATATTGCATCTGGTTGAAAAGTTTCTACTATAGCTTTTAGTACTCTAAAGTGTTCATAATAATTTTGTTGTGCAAGTTTTATTGTTGAATTAATCAGTTTTAATCCTGGAAAACCAAGAAGCGGTGCAATCAGTCTTTTCCTTTCTTCTTTTGCTTTTTTTAGTTGTTTTAGAAGAATTTTTTCTTTCATTTTCCTATAATTTCATTGTTAATAAATTATCATCTACTTCTGCAATATCATTTTTTTTGCATCTACAAAATTATTGGTTCTTATTTTATAAATATAAACACCAGAAGCCAGATTGAGTGCATCAAATACTACTTCGTGATAACCAGCATTAAATTCTTTAGCCGTTATAACTGATATTTCTCTACCGGTAATATCATAAACTCTTATATAAACAAATTGATCGTGAGGGATATAAAAGCCAATTCTTGTTGAAGGATTAAACGGGTTTGGGAAATTTTGCATCAATTGATAATTATCAGGTAATACAATTTTTACTTCTTCTACAGAAGTAATTAAATCTTTTCCATCCCCTATGATTTCAATTTCATTTAAATTATTAACTCCATAGCCTTTTTGACTTAACATGTATAGATGATTATCGCATTGACCACCTGCAGGCAATTTTAATTTTGGATTTGATGGATCTCTCCCCATAAGGTACGAACCAACACTATCTGTAGCAACTGCATCTTTACCTGCGATTAACACATTAAATTCGGCTGGTTCGAATGTAGGATTCCATACACCTTCGCCTCCAATCGCATTTTTTATGCCATCTATTACAGATAAATGAATAGGTACTGCAATAAATAAATCAGATATCGATTTAGGTAGATGTGAAGCTGATGGACCACCTTCCTGATGTAATGCACCTCGTCTAGACTTGTCATTTGGTAATTCATAAAGTTGTTTCGGTACAATACCAACATGATTTTTAATTGCTCCTGTATAACCTGCCTCGAAATGATGTTTTAATTTTGGGATGGATACAAATACATCCACTTCATCAATTATTCTGTTGAATTTAAATGAACTATAAAAAAATTTATTATCGCCTACAGTTTTTTCAATAAAATCTGGATATGGTTCAGGTTTGTTAAGATCGATGAAGTTTACACCAAGATAATTTTGAATGTCTGCATATCCGAAATTATTGAAGGAAGCATCATCCCATAATGCCTCTAAAATGTAAATATCCTTAGGATTTACTCCACTATCGATAATTAATTCAAGAACTGCGCGCATTACTTCAGGATGTGTCCACATAGCATCTCTTATATCAACTCCTTTCAATCTAGAACTAAGCGAAGAGCCCGATCCCCCTGTAAGATTGATTTTTATTGCGACTCTTTTCCCATTATAAAATAAATCATTGACCCCACCTAATTGCTCAAACAAGTACTGAACTTTTTGTTTAATAAAATTTCGTTCATAATTATCTGCTTTCGTAATTGCAACCCTTGCTTTGAATTGATAAGTGTTAATAAAAGAACTTGCAAATAATTTTTTTGCAGAGAAGTAAGGTGTTAAAATCAATCCGGTAGATGCAATACCGACTGATTTAATAAAATTTCTTCTTGATAATATTTTTGAATTTTTCATAATAACCCTTTTTTAATTTTCTAAAGTAACGGCTTTATATTTTCAAATTTTATTTTCCATTTCCCATTTTTAGGGAATCCTGGAGCAAAAATATCAGGAGCACCATCCCATCCCGCAGCCATCATTGCAATTGCAGTTAATAATCCACCATTACCTGGTAAATAAACCGGTAATCTTTCTTCCTGAAAATTATGACCATTGTTCAAATATATATTTTTTGATACATTCATCATTAGGCATTCTATAGCTAATTCTGGTTCCCCAATTCTTGCAGCTGTCATTGCCATCATTGGATAATCCCATCCCCAAGTACTTGCCCAATCCCAAGATTGAAGAACTTTTTTCAGTGTCTTTTTCATTATGTTTATATTTACTTCATCATTTGGAATCATACCAAAAGAAGCAAGTAACGTTGGATGATCTCTTCGATTTGTACTATCTTCAAATGTATTGATTGCATTTTCTGCATTCTGATATAAGCTATCTTTAAGAGGGAGTTCTGACAAATATTTTATTTGATGTTCCCACTTTTCATTTCTAGTTAATCCCAATCTTTCTCTCCACTTTTGAGCAATTTTCAATGCAAATTTCCAGTAAGATAATTCAAATGCAGGATTATATGTTTCTTCTGGTTTATAAATTTCCTGAGCAGGTATTAATGGAGGGCCCAATAGATATCTTTTAGTTCTAACATCCAAGTATGCAAAAGATGAAAGGAACTCCGCAGTTTCAAACACAAGATCTTTATATTTATGGATTATAGAATCATTTTTATAAAATTTATACAGTAGCTCAGCAAAATATATCGGATGAGGTTGTTGCCATATTAAAAACACACCAACTTTTGAGGGACTTTCTCTTCCATCTGGAGACGTCATTTTAGGGAATTTCGCACCTAAAAAGCCCTGAAGCAAAGCATATTCTTTTGCTTTTGGTAAAATCTTTTTATACCACTCTAATTTATCTACAAGGAATTCAGGTTTTCCCCATAATAAAAAATGAACTAAGTGCCACCAGCTCATTTCAAGATGAAATTTTCCATACCAGCTATTACACGTTAATCCTGTTTCCTGAGGAGGATAATAACCCCCACATTGAATTGCTGTTAAGTATCTAGATAATACCACTCTTCTTTCTAATTCATTTGCACGTTCATCAGTAGATTCAGAAAAATCGATAGCTCCACCAGTTAACCAGAAGTTTTTCCAATAGTATTTTGATGCTTCGATCGTTTCAGACACTTCCGGCAAATTTCTTTGTGGTATCTTTTCTGAAAATAAAACAGTAAATTCAAAATTATCTGAAGGCTTAATTTTTAATAAAAAAGTATGAAGCGTTTTTCTGATTAGTTCTGCATTATTCCATTTTATAGCAACATAATAGATTGTTGAATCTAAAGTTCTCTTAATCAATAGGCCATTAGTTTCATTTTTTATAATTTCCGAAAAATGCTTATGGTCGTTTACCCAGTCAGATGCATTTTTACCCCAATTAGTTGAACCATACGGAAATTTTATCTCAATTGCGATTCTCTTATCATATAACAACTTTGATTTTATTCTAAATGCAATTAAATCATGTTCAGGATGACAGGCAGTTTCTACAAATACTTTTTTATCATCTATTTCAAATGAACTTTTTATGATCCCTTCCCATATGTCTTCTAATTGATATATATTTTTAATTTGATTAACATTTATCTCTGAAGAATCTGAATTAAATATTTTCATTCCAATTCTTGCTAAATTCAATCGATGTGGATTTGCTCTTAACCATTCAGAAGCATATGAATTCTGATTTGACGCAAAAGGAATTTTTCGGCCGTAATAATCATAATAATTAAATGTATCTTCGAGCTTATAATTAAACTCATTCGGAAGTGAATGCCATCCCCAATCAGATTGGGTACATAATGGAATCCCTTTCTCATAGATCTCAGGAAAAGATTGAAGTCCAGTAAAATCGACTGTAAATGCAAACTTACCATTCCCAACCGAAAAAGGAGAGAGAGAATCGATCTTCGTGTTAACAGGAAGATGGCGATTTATAACTGAATATCGATCTATTTGTTGTGCTAAGATAACCGGGGTAACAACAAGAATTATAACAAATATTTTTTTAATTAACATTGCTCACCTCAACAAAAGCATTTTTTTGACTTCGGAATGTTTGTTATCAATTTTTAATTGATAATAATAAACACCACTTGAAAGATCCTTCGCATTTAACTTTATATAATAATTACTTTCATATTGAAACTGGTCTACAAGCGTACGGATATAGCAACCCAGACCATTATATAAAACTAATTTAACATAAGACGGTTTTGTAAGAGAATAAGAAATAACAGTTTCTGAATTGAATGGATTTGGATAATTATAATTCAGATGGAACAATTTGTTCATCTCATTTTTATTGTCTTTTACATCAGTATAAATATTTTTTATTCTATAAACAGCACTACCTGATGTCACATATAAAATTTCCCTTTCATTGTCAAAACAACAATTGGTTGTTTGTCCAGGGATCGGGATTGTATCTACAACTGTTCCATCAGGTTTGAAAATCCAGATCCCAATTGGACCGGCAATAAAAATAAAACCATAATTATCAACCTTCATCCCATCAGCGTAACCTTGAGGAGGTATAGAAGCCAGTTTTCTTTTATTTGTTATTATACTATCATCAACCACATCCCATTGGTAAATTATTCTAGTTTCAGAATCACCCACATATAATTTTTTTTCATCAGGTGAAAAGGCAATACCATTTGGCCGATACAAAGTTTTATCAAGAAGCTTGAGATTACCTTTTGGAGTTATTCTATAAATCCCATAGAAATGGAGTTCTTCTTGTGAAGAGTTAATTCCATAAGGGGGATCTGTAAAAAAAATTGAACCATCTGATTTAACAGCAATATCATTTGGACTATTTAATCTCTTTCCTTCAAAGTGTGTAGCAAGTGGTACAAATTTATTATTACTATCAAGCTTTGCTATCTGCCGCAAACCGTGCTGGGCTAATAATAAATTTCCATCTTTACCAATAGCCAATCCGTTGGAATTTCCTGATGGTCTCAAAAATATTTTAACACCAGAATCAGGATTCCATTTGTAAATTGTATTAGCTGGGATATCACTAAATAATAACGAACCATCTTTCCAAACTGGTCCTTCCAAAAATTGAAATCCATCTGCAATTTTCTCCACAACTATACCTTTAGAATTAATTGTCTGAGCGCAACTGTTATTTATTTGTGAAATACTAAGATAAATTATAAAGAACAAGAAGGTACACAATTTCATGTTATACTCCATAAATGATATTACATTTTACTTTGATAATTATATAACAAAAAATGATTTAATTATAATTAAGTTTCTTTATAGTTTTTAATTGCATCTATAAATGCAAGAATATTATCTGTTGTTACACCAGGTGGCATTCCACCACCACATGATAAAATAATTTTTGATTTATCTTTTAATGAATTAATCAATTCTTTTGTTGCATTTTTAACAGCTATCTGAGTACCGTTTGCAAGTACATCTCTTGGTGGAATATTTCCAACGAGTACAATTTTATTTTGAGTTAACTCTTTTAATTCATTTAATGTAATATCAAAACCCATATTAAAAAGATTGATACCCATTTCAGGCAGATAGGGAGCCGAAACTTTACAGGGTGCATCGTTATGCAAAAATTTTACAGATACTTTTACATCAAATAATTCTTTGAAATAAGGGAGAGTAAATTCTTTAAATTCACTTTCGCCCATAAAACCAATAATATCATCCAGCAAGAATATCCCATCAATAGTTGGAAAAGTTTCCATTTGAAGATGAAGCCAATCTTTAAGAAAATCAGTAATGTTTCTTAAAAGCAGATGAGCTTTATCGGGTTGCATCATCATAGTAGTAAGAAACTCAGTCGAACCCATAAGATAACTTGCAATATTAAGTGGTCCACGAGCAACAGCAAACCGAATTTTATGTCCTGCATCTTCGATTCTGGACAGTAATATTTTTAATCGATTCAGCATGAATGGTAGTAGACCATCAGTTTTTGGGTTTGGTTGTTCAATTAACTCAATATCTTCACTTGAACGAATTATTTTATGAGCAAATGGAAATTCATCTGGAGGGAAAGTACATCTAGCACCAAATGCTGATGGTTCCGTACACATACCAAACTCTGACCAAAAACCGGGCAAGAAAATGATATCAGGGAAGTTATTAATAGCTTTTAAATTTGCTTCAAACCAGAGTTCTTCACTAGAAAAATATTCTATAATTTTTATACCATACCAATTGGGCAACCACGGACTATCAATTATAAAAGCCATTGGAAGAGGGTCATAAATTTCACCATCAATAATTTTTAATAATTTTTCCCATTGCTGATCAGTCATTTTTTTCTCCGCTAATTTAATTTATAATGTTTGTTAAAGTTTATTAATTGTTATCCTTCGTTCGTTTTAATATTACTTTTATTCTGTAAGTGCAATCTTTGACACCACACTTCTCACAAAGGTAATTATCCCATTTTGCTTTTTTCCCTATACCAATTATGCCACTTATTGATTTAGAAGGAACCATTAGTGCCGATTCAGTTAATTTTATATCGCAAAAATTATCAGGTAAAAGTGAAAACAACTTATGTTGTTCAGAAACATTCCAGTTACAATATCCTGGACTAAAACGATTGGTTACATTAAGCCCATAGATTTTCATTTTACTCGAAATATAATCGTGTAAAATATCTGCGATTTTTTCAGCCAACTCCGAAGCAGTAATATCTGCTAAATAACTTAATAAAGTCTCCCCATTTGAATTTAATTCTTTTATCCATTTATCAATCTCATATCCGGCAGTTAATACAAAAACAGCTACCTTTTCAATTTCACCAAGTTGATAAGTAACAATTTGTTCAGTATTAAAAAAAATGTTTGATATTACTACACTCTTTTGATTATTAGATACTTTACAATTTTCAAAAATCTTAAATCCTGCTTTTACATTTAATTTTGTCTTTGTGTCATAAATTACATCATCTATTACTGAATCGAAATATTTTGGGGTAGAGGTATATCCAAGTATTTCAATAATTCTACTTTTATCAATTGATATTAAATCAGGATTAATAATTAATCGAAAAGTATTATAATCAATTTCTATTTCATCAATCATTTAAGATTCCTTACTGCATTAGCAATTGCAGTGATATGAGCTGGTGTTGTACCGCAGCATCCACCAATGATATTTGCACCACTTTCAATTAATTGCTTAACTTTTGAACCCATAAATTCTGGTGTTTCAGGGAAAATAGTGATGCCATCTTTAAAACATGGTTTACCTGCATTTGCATGAACCAATACTGGGATTGCTTTATCAACATTTCTAATTTCTCGAACAATTTCAATCATTTGTTCAATCCCATTTCCACAATTTGTTCCTATGATATCCACTCCTGCATCTTTCATAGCATAAGTCATTTCAGCAGGCGATACTCCCATCATTGTTTCAAATTCACCGGATAAAGTTTTTTCAAATGTAAATGTGCAAATTACATTTAATTTTGTACTTTCTTTTGCAGCTTTCACTGCCAAAGTTGCTTCCTTAATATCATACATTGTCTCAATCAAGATTGCATCCGCACCACCTTCTTCAAGAGCTTTTGCTTGAATAACAAAACCATTATAGAGTTCTTCCTCTGATACATCTCCCATCATTAATAAAACACCACTTGGACCGATAGAACCAAAAACGTAATGTTCATTTCCTGCTGCTTCTCTTGATATTGAAGCAGCAGCAATATTAAGCTCTTTTGTTCTATCCTGAAGACCATAATGTATTAATTTAATTGGGCTCCCTCCAAAACTGTTTGTTAAAATAATATCAACGCCTGCATCGATATAGCTTTTTGCAATTTCCAAGACAATATCGCGGTGAGTTATATTCCATAACTCAGGACATTCACCCGGTTGTAGTCCCCTGTTTTGAAGAAATGTACCCCATGCTCCATCTGAAATTAAAATTCTATTTTCTTTTAATACTTCCATCAATGGTTTCATAATTCACCTATTAGGAGGATTCAATTCAGTTATTAAATTATTATTCTGTTCTTAAACTTTCCAAAAAATCAACTGCACTTTGAGGAGTAGGTCCATAAGCATCTGCTCCCATTTTTTCTGCTGCTTCTTCTGTAAGAGGGGCACCCCCAACAATAATTTTTATATTCGGAAAATTACTTTTAATTTCAGAGACTGTCTTAGCCATATTTTGCATTGTTGTAGTTAGTAATGCACTAAGCCCAAGCACAGAATCAGGATTTTGTTTAATTACATCAAGAAACTTTACAGTTTTTACATCAACACCTAAATCAATTACATAATAACCATTTCCTTCAACCACCATGCTTACAAGATTTTTACCAATATCATGCAAATCTCCGGCAACAGTTCCAATAATAAATTTCCCTTTTTTCTCAACAATCCCTTTTTGAAAAAAAGGTTTAAGGTGATTCATTACTGCCTGCATTGCTTTTGCAGACATAAGTAATTCCGGAACAAAAACTTCATTACGGCTAAATTTATCCCCTATCCTTTTCATCCCTTCATTACACGCTTCAAGAATAATATCAGGTTTTAAACCTAATTCTAATGCTTTCAATGTTAATTCATCTGCACCTTCCTGTCCTTTCAGATCAGGTGGATATGGAGAAGAAAGATTAATTTTACCTCTTTCGATGCAGAATGTTATTCTATTAATTAACTCTTCCATATATCCCTCATTTAACGAATTAAAATCATTTTTTTCTGAAAAACTTGATTATCAGTAATCAATCTATAAAAATATACTCCAGATTCTACATCACGATAAAAATTATCTTTTGCATCCCATGTAATTTCGTATTCACCTTGCGCCTGATACGAATTTATTAATGTTTTTATTTCCTGACCAAGAATATTATAAATTATCATTTTAACTTTAGAGGGTTTTCCAAGAATATATCTTATTTTCGTGGATGGGTTGAACGGATTTGGATAATTTTGACTCAAATAAAAATTATTTTGAACAACAACATCAGAAACATCCACTACAGTTTTAAATTTACCAACGGCAAAAATTCCAAGTTTATCGATGCCACTTCTTTTGATAGTGTAAGGTTGTCTTGAGAATTCTCTCTCATAAGCACCTGCTCCGGCTTCAGTTGTATCAATAAGATTGAAAATATATGCATTTGCATTTCTATTTTGTCTAAATGTTGCATCTTCTAATGTAATTACCCATCCAAATTTAAGTGTATAATTGCCTCCACCGCTAACATTTTCATTAATTATCCATTTTACTAATACTCTACCGCCTGCAGAAGCCGGAGTTTTATCATCTTTTATTTGAACTCCGATTACATCTTTTTCTCCTTTATTCTCAATCCATACAGGTGCATATGCCGTAGCAGTTCCAACGGGAAATAACATTTCTAAATCACCAACTGGTATTCTAAGTTCACCACTACCATCAGTAATAACATACTTTGTTGTTCCACCACTAATAGCTTCTTTTACCTCTAAATTATTGTTGCCCAATTTTAATTTACCCTGAAGTTCTAATTTACCATCAATTTTTCTTGAGGCGTGCAGTGTAACTCCTGCGCTTATATTAGTTATTAAAACATTTTTAGGACCATTAAACTCAGGAAATTCTTCATCACCAGTTGTTTGACTCGAGGTTCCACTGTACTTTAATGTAGAATTGTCCCCATAATATAATTTATTCCCTCCAAGTGATAGCCTACCTCTTTTTATTTCCAGTAAATTTTTAATAAATACATTTTTAGATAAGATCAATCCATTATTATCAATCACAAGAGTATTTACTGAATCCGGTAATGAATTACCAGTAATCTGAGCTTCGTTACCACTGAATATATAACCAGCATCTGTACTTAAAAATATATCACCTGTAACATTAATAGCTCCATCAATTCCTAAGGGATGCGAAGTTTGTAATGCTGCCCCTTTTTTAAGAATAAAACTACCCTCACCTTTTAATTCTTCTGTTCCAAAATTCAGCGTAACACTACTATCAACTTCTATCGATAAACCACCTCGTATATATTCAACATTATCAAGGTTTAGAGTTTGAGTTCCACCTTTTCTTGCAAACTCAATTTTGCCATTATAATAATTTCCTACCGTTGCATTTTTTATAGAAACATTCCCCTGTTTGATCAACCATATTGTTCCTTTATATGGAACTTCATTTTGAGAGTAAGGTCCAAAAATGTCTATAATTACATTAGTGTGTTCTTCTGGATTTAATAAAAATTTTCCTCCAGTAATATTTAGATTTCCATATAAATTAATTATAACACTTGAGTATTCAACAATCGGAATTTGAGCAGATAGTTCGCCTCCGATTAAATTCAGATCACCTAAAATTGTAACTTCAACATCAAAGCTTGTCCTTAAGGGATCACATAATAATAATTTACTACTCCCTGTGCTAACAATATTTACATTTCCACCAATTGTATTTCCGTACCAACCCAAAGCAACAGGTGAATTTTGATTGGTACAATTCCAGATTACATTATAAAAATTCTGATTAATATTTTGTGGTGTAGTACTCTTTACACTATCAAACTCTATTGTTGAACCCATAGCCCATAATGCAAGTGGTATCAAACCACCATCCATCATATGAAAATATTTACTACCTTCTCTAAAACTAATTAATGCAGAAGAGTCTTTATCAAACGTCCCATAATTTTCAATAATACCATCAACTGTAAGATCAACACTTATACCATCTTTTACAAACAATTCAGCATCTTTTGTAATTATTAACTTTCCCCCCTTTGCAATCGAAAGCTGGTCAACAGAATCTTTTGTTGTAAATGTAACAGTATGACCATCTTGAATAATGATTAAATCGTCTTTTAAATTTGGGAATTTGGTAGCTGGTTTAATCCAATTGTTACCATCATATTCTTCCCAGACATTAACATCATCCCAGTTACCACTGCTTATACTTCTAAAAGTATTTTTAGAAGTAAGATATTCCCTCAACCATTTTAATGCTGGTCTTTCTGTTCCATCGGTACGTAGTAGAAATGCAGTCCTCTGCCATATTTGTCCTTCAATATAACCCCAGAAAGTAATTCCTTTGACTCCAGGATGTTCCCATAATAATGGAAATATTTTTTTATATAGCTCAAGTTGTTTATTATCATCCGGGGCACCTGAATCCCCTAAGTTACCGAGGTCAAATTCGGAGATATAGATTGGCAACCCTGTTGCAGCCAGCCTATCAAGATTACTTTTTAACGTATTTATTGATGCACTTTCAAGTTCAAAACGATGCCCCTGAATGCCAATTCCATCAATCAAGTTTCTTTGTTTCAGCAAATTGACAATATTAAGTAATTGAGTTGTGTTATAGGTATCGTTAATAATATTATAATCATTCAGTATCAATTTTGCTTTTGGGATATATTTTCTTGCCCATTCAAAAGCCTGTATAACCCAATCCCATCCAGTTTTACCAGCCCCCCCAAGTGCTTCTCTATATGGAGCTGGTGCATGATTAGGCAAAGGTTCATTAACTACATCTATCATGTCGATCTCGGGGTATCTTTCGCCTACAAGACGGATCCATTCTTCTACCTCTTCACGTTGTTCTTCCAGACTTAGTGAAGTAATCCAGTTTGGATATTGCTGTCCCCAAACCAGTGTATGAAATTTAAAAGGATAGCCTCTTTGTTTTGCATAATTATATATCTCATCAACCCGTGACCAGTTATAAACATTTCTTGCTCCTTCAACAACACCCCATTTTGTATTATTCTCTGGGGTAATTTGATTCCAATAATCATCAAATTTCATTGGTACACCAGAGAAACCAAAAACATTACCAATAAATTTCTCCTTCCCGAAGGCAAGTGGTTGTGTAAATGATTTACTATTAACCAATAGTAAAAAGATTATAAATAGATTAACTAAGATTATAATTTTTCTACTTTTCATATTATTTCCTAATTTTTTTATTTAATTTATCATAAATTTCATCACTGCCTTCATAATTAAACCAATCATAATAAGCATACGAATTACTTAATTTGCCCAATGAAGTGGCATACAAACCAAATACTGCCCCTACAAATCCCCCTGCTATTTTTGTACTCAGGAATGTTCCATCAACATTTTCTTTTAGAGCAATTAAATTTTCCGTATTAGAGCCATAAAAAAAAGAATAATCTCTTCCTTCGGCAATAATTTTTAATATAAGGTCATCTTTCAGATTTTTTTTATCTAAAATTTTTTCTTCCAATAATTCCATACTTTCATTATTTGTAGATTTAAAGAGTTGAATTACAGGGGATCCATTTTTTATCGATTTGCATAAATAATAGTAGTGATGTTCATTCTGAAAAATTATTAATCCTGCCTTTTCATTTTCAGATTCAGGGACGAATTTCATTTTTACTGTTGCCATACAATTTTGATGTTGTTGACGATGAGCAATAAAACTCGGATTTGAAGTGCCGGAACATGTTTCGGGTCTAAGTTTAATTTTCAAAGTCCCTTTCTTTACTTCATACCATTTTTCGAGAGGGGTTCTCAAGAATATCCAATCTTTTTCCAATTCTGAAGAATTGAAGTCATCGTGAATAAAAAAATTACCTGAATATTTACGAGTTGCGAAATTCTCATCTTTCTTTAATGGATAAGGATATGAGTATTGCACTTCTTCATAATCTGGATTAATAAGAGGCCAGCCATCAATCCACCTAACAGGTGCAAGAAAAGTTTCTCTTCCTGTGTTATAATAATTTTCTTCATAAGGTTTATAAGGTCGGCATCCTAAAAATACTGCCCACCAATTTCCATCTGGTGTTTCAACAAAATCTGCATGCCCAGTCGATGTAATAGGGAAATCTCTCCTTTGATTCAAATGTCTCTGTGTTAAAATAGGATTTTTTTCATAGGGTACATATGGACCTTCTACCTTCAAACTTCGAAAAACTACTTCAGAATGACCTTCTGCTGTTCCACCTTCTGCAGCAATTAAGAAATAATATCCATCTTTTTTAAAAATATGTGGACCTTCAATCCAGATAGGTTTTTTTGAAATGTCTGTTCCACCATTAATAAGAATTTTCTCTTCACCTACAACTTTTAATTTTTTGATATCAAATTCATACATTCTTATAGTTCTATGACCATCATAAAGTGGTTTATTATCAGGTGCTACACTATTATAAAGTATATAAACCTTCCCATCATCGTCAAAAAACAGTGATGGATCTATTCCATTTATTTCTGGAATAAAGACCGGATTTGACCACGGACCAGCTGGATTTTTAGCAGTTACAATAAAATTACCTCCAGCATCTACCAATGTACATGTAACATAAAAAGTTCCATCATGATATCTTATCGATGGTGCAAATACACCTCTTGACACTCCAAGTCCATTTAAATTCACCTGTTCTATTCTATCCAATACATGACCAATCAGTTTCCAATTGACTAAATCCTTACTTTGGAAGACAGTTATTCCCGGAAAATATACAAACGTAGAGTTAACTAAAAAATAATTATCATCTACTCTACAAATACTTGGATCGGGATAAAAACCAGAAAGAATCGGGTTAAAAAATATTTCATTCTGTTGTGAATAGATTAATACATAAAAAGCAATAAAAAATATGATTAAGAAATATTTCATAAAAACTCCTCAAAATTTACTTTTTTTACATTTTATTAAAGCTGGATTAAAGCTTTCAGGTGGTCCTAAGTAAGATTTTTTTAAACCCCCTGTATCAATAACTATTTTCTGCAATACAATCCCCGGATCAATCATCCAGATCTTTAATACATGATTCCCGGATTCACTTATTTTATGTTTTGAAGTTTGTATATTAATATTTTCTGCGACCCATCTATTCCATACAGGATCACGATTTAAATCAGGTGGATTTGGATGAGATGTCAATGTAAAAATTTGTGGAGCTTCATCATCAAACGATATTGCATAACGTATTCCTTCTTTATTATATGTGAAATTTAGAGTTGGTGAGAAATATAAATTTACTTTTATTTCACCATTTGTATATAAATAAACATTATATTGAAGATGTGGAGATTTATCATCAAGATTTTGTGAAGTAATATTAACAGGCAAAACTGTAACTGCAGATAAAGTTCTTCCTAAATTAGGAATAACCACCCAGCTAATATTTTCATTATTTACTGCTCTTGAAAAATGTTCTGCTTCAATTGAAACATAACCATTGCTTTCTATAAATAAATGTTCTTGATTTTTTAACGATGGTTTATCAGGATTGTTTGCTATTATATTTATTATAATTTTTTTATTATTCATTTCTACAAAAATTTTAGCTTTATTTTTCCCCGGTGGAACTTTATTCCAGTCTATTGAAACCCATACTCTTTTTTCAGTTTTTATTTCTCCTGTTGGTTTATCAATTTTAATAAATGATTTATCCGAAGTTATAGAATACTTAAAAGGTGATTTCCCTCTGTTAAAAATTTCCAGAAAATATTTTTGTTTATTAAAAATATCAAATTCTGGTAAATTTGCTTTTTGATTATTTTGATAATAAAAATTTTCATCTCCTTCTATGAATACTCCCATATCGGCATTATTTTGAATATTTATTTCATATACTGCAGGCATAATATTTTTATCTGGTTGTTGCCAGTTAGTGTACCCAATGTGAGTTTGGGACATCATATGGTTCCATTTCCCATTTTTCAGCTTATGATATTTTTCTGTTATTAAAGAGTCTTTTTCGAACAACTTTTTTGCATATTCAGCAAGATTATTGGTCAATGCCCGCCCCTGTTTAGCATATAGTTTATTCTTTGCGACTGCATAATAAAGTTCGTTTAGATTTGCAGATGCTTCAACAGGATGAAGAACAAGTTGATAGTATGCATCTCTATACTCAGCTGGAATCAGATTATAAATTTTCTTTGCTTTATTAAGAAGTTCATTATAATCATTTACAACCGTTTCAAATTCCCTGTAATTAAAAAGGCTAAAAGTTTCTGAGGAAAGTAATTCAGGTTTTCTTCTTGAATTATATTTTGTATACTTATTGAGGATTTCACCTATCTCTTTTGAAAATTTTTCTTCAAATTGTTTAGCAGCCCATTGTTTTGAATATTCAGATAACATTTCAAGAGGAATTGCATCGGGATTCCACGCATAGTCAAGAAAAAAGCTTATGGGAAATTCCATTGGTTTAATATCACCAACATTTACAATCCAAATTTGCCGTGCACCATATTGATAAGCAAGGTGCATTTGCTCCCAAACTCTTTCAATTTGGTTTGTATTTAACCATTTATAATTTCTCGGACCACCAACATAATCGTAGTGATAGTAAATTCCGTAACCACCTTTGCGGGGTTTTTCTTTAATATTAGGAAGTTTACGTATATTTCCCCAATTATCATCACAAAGAAGTAATGTTACATCATCAGGTACTTTCATTCCTTTTTCATAATAATCCTGAACCTCTTTATAAAGTGCCCATACTTGTGGAATCTCTTCTGCTTTTTTAGCTGTTACTTCTTCAAGAATTTTCCTTTGGTCACTAACAATCCTTTCGAGTAAAGCAATATTTGATTCTTCAGACATTGGTTCATCTCCATCACCGCGCATACCTATTGTTACAATACTTTCGTAATTATTATTTCTTCTAATGCCCTCTTTCCAAAATTCTCTAAGGATACTATCATTCTTTTCATAATTCCATGGACCTTTCCCAAATTTTGACCATTCAACATGAGCACGCATCATAGGTTCATGATGTGAAGTACTAATAACAATTCCATATTCATCAGCAAGTTTAGGATTTAATGTATCATCTACAAAAAACGACTTCCCCCACATAGCTGGCCAGAGAAAATTCCCTTTTAATCTAAGAATTAATTCGAAGACCTTTTCATAAAACTTTGAATTAAATCCCCCAAATTTTTCAAAAGCCCATCCTGTTAATGCTGGAGCTTCATCATTAATAAAAATACCTCTATATTTAATCTTCGGCTCACCTAAAGTATATTTACCTGGCTTGATATATATACTTGATTTTTTCTTCACAGGTACATCTGCCCACCAGTACCATGGTGATACTCCAATGTTTTCAGATAAATTATATAAGCCAAAGATTGTTCCTCTTTTATTGCTTCCTGCTATTAATAATATTTTTTTTATATTAAAAATTTTCCCATCTATTACCTGAATAATAAATTTTTCCCACTTACCAATGAGTTCTTTTTCGTTAATTATTTTTTCTTCACATAATTTTTTGATATAAGGATTTTTATTGATTGTGCCTACTAAGATTATTTCTTCTACTTGAGGAATTTTATCACTAATTAAATCAGGCTTATTGCTTGTAACTTTTTCTATATCGCTCTGCAAATGTTTAATAACTTTAATAACACCATCAAAATCTTCTGTACTATAAACAATTGGAGCAGATTTACCATTTTCACTAAGTGTAAATGCTCCTTTAATTTTTTTGGTTATTACGTAATCAATCTGCTGACCAGAAACTGAGAAAGAAATTAAACTTATCAAGCAGATGATTTTTAATAAGATTTTCATATTTATTCCTTTTAATTGCAGACATTAATATTATATTCATCTGGAAGATATATTTTAAAATTACCACTTACCTGTAATAATGCTAAGAGATAAAGCATACCATCATAATATCTTCCATTCCCACTTGGCACTGGTAAATTCCACAATTCACTAACAAATTCTTTTCTGAGCTCATTTGTAGAAGCAAGTGCTGCAACAGCATTCATCGATATTAACCCTGTACTTCTATTATTTGAAAGTGGTTTACCATCCAGAGTATAAAGATCGGAATAATTTTTGACTCCTTGTGAATAGAAAAAATTTAAGAGACGATTAGATTGTTCCACAGCCCATTTATCTCTAGCGAACCAGATATAGTCTATAGCAACATTCATAGCAACACGCCAGGCATCGTATTGAAAATTATCGTTTCCGCCACCCCATGGATTAAAAGGTGATCCATCGAACTTTGCATAATCTGGTGCTAAACCTGTGCGTGGATGTACGGTTTTTTTTAAGAATTCTCTGCTAACTTTAGCTGCTTCGCACCAAAAATTTTTATTTTTTTTATCATATAATGCCCACAATTCATAAAAATGCGGTACATGATACGAAGGATCTGTAAAATCGTCTGCTTCGCCTGATGGGACAAACACAACCATTTTTTCCTTTTTATTAAACATATTTGTAACTACTTTTCTATTATCAGAAGAATCAACTTTCGAAAGCATTGCATTAAGAATCTTAAGAGCTTCGGATTTATAATTTAAAATTCCTTCACCATCACCCCATCTTGCAGAAGCAAATAATAGAGCTGTTACAAACCATTCTTCGCCATCAGAAGCAGAATTTGAATCAATAATTTCTCCATTTGTTTTACAATGCCATGCAAAAAAATTTTTACGTTGCCCAGATTTATGCTGCATATAAGTTTTAGCCCATTTCCACAATCGATCAAATTCCTCCTTTTTATCCAGTTGAACAGTTATCATCATACCATATGACATTCCTTCTGTTCTAACATCATTATGCAAAATATCTTCAATGTAAGCCATATCATTATCAACTGGGTAATATACCCGTTGATTTTTATCATCACCATAAAATAATTGTTGAAATGCATTATTTATTTTTTCTCTTACCTCTTCATCATTTTTATTTAACAATTCAACAAATAAATTGGGATACTTATTGTTATAAAAAAAAGCTGCTTTATTTTTTGAATAAGAATTTCCTGAACAATATAGAAATGAATTTATAAGATAAACTGCTATAATAATTTTATATATTTTCATAAAGTACCTCTTTAACGACTGTTATTTAAGAAAAAAAATCTAATCTTAAATTTTTCAATTACATTATTACAAAAAAGGGGAATTTGGGCATGGAGGCACCATGAATTTAAAACCAAATTCCCCTTTACAGTAAGAAGAGAAATTATCTTAAAAGAACTAATTTCTTTACAGCTGTAAAATTATTAGCTTCCAAACGATAGAAATATACTCCAGATGATAAGTCCTTAGCATTCAATTTTACATTATATTTACCAGTGTTATAATTTCCTGATGCTAAAGTTTTAATTTCCCTACCTAAAATATCATAGAGAAGTAAACGAACTTTAGCTGGTTCAGGCAACGAAAATTCTATGGTTGTTTCTGGATTAAATGGGTTAGGATAATTTTGAGAAAGTTGATAAGATAATGGCTTTTGTAATTCTTCTTCTACATTGACTGTCCCTTCGATAATTCTTAAATCGTCGAAATAATAAACTATAGGTACGAAGCCACTATTAATACTTTCACTAAGATGAATTGGCGCCCTTCCTTCAGTAACACCATCCGGAGTAGTAAATTCAAATTGAATTTTTTGCCATTCAGTAGTCATAACAACTTGATGAGCACGGCCCCATTCACGATAAGTCCCAGGTTCACCAACTGTAAAATTAACAACAGGTCCTTCTTCGTCTGCTTTTGCCCAGATTGAATAAGTATATTTGGTATTTGGTTTAACCGCAAAAGGTTCATTAACAACTTGAATATCCCATGCATTTGAACCGAGTACATCTGTAATTGCCATCAGTGCTTTTGTTCCATCAACAACGGGGTCATCAACAATTTCAAAATAAGCTTGAGCTCCTCCTGCTGCATACAAAGTCCAGCCTGATACATCACTTTCTACTACCGGCCCTAACGTAGCATCTTCAAAACTTCCATTTGTATTAATTGCGCCATTAAAACCACTTATTTGTTTCCCTTCCTCAAGAATATATTGTTTATTTGCAGGGATATTAGTAGAAATGTCAACAACACCATTGGGCCAGTAGACATAGAGACTATCAATTTTATTATTTTTCCCTAAGCCAAAGTGGGCTTCAATTTGTCCATTAGTACCTCCTGCATCTGCTGTCTGTATTATACGTGTCATTCGTAAGTTACCTGTTACAGCAATTATGCGAGTCCCAATTCCTGCACGATTATTTGTCACTCCTTTAGGAATAAATTTTACCCAGTTATTTCCATTTCCCCCTTCATTATGAAGTAAAAATGGGCGGTTTGTTCCATTTTGCATAATATAAATATCAAGCCAGCCATCATTATCATAATCTACAAAAGTAACACTTCTTATATCTGAGACTATAATCTGGTTTAAACCTAATAAATCACTAACAAGTGTAAATGTACCATCACCATTGTTATGCCATAATTGTTGGTCCTGTCTAGCTCTAATCCCAAGTAATAAATCTAAATAACCATCATTATCGTAATCGCCCCAGCTTGCACCTCTTGTATTTACATAAGTAGAATCAAGACCGATAGCTGGTGCAACATCTGTAAAAGTTCTGTTTCCATTATTCATAAATAATTTTGCATTGCCATCATTATCTCCACTAAATGGAATTAAAAATAAATCCTGATAACCGTCATTATTAAAATCCGCCCAGCTAGAGACAATGGCAGACTGAGCAACTATACCTGATTCTTCACCCCCATAATAAATCAATTCCTGACCAAGATTATTTAAGAACAAAGCGCATGGTTCTACTGTCCTAATGTCTGGCATCCACAAATCAAGGTAACCATCGTTATCAATATCAACCCACACAGGGTTCCATGCTTCGTACTGAAAATTATCAACTCCTAATTGAGCAGCAGCATCAGTAAAATTTGCATTACCATCATTAACAAATATTCTCATAGGGCCCATCTGATTAGGACCTGTACCAGCCGCAAAAGCAATGTCTAGATCTCCATCTCTGTCAAAATCACCAGTAGTCAATCCCCAGATACCACTTGCATCGTTTGATGTTAACAAACGTTGAGATAATTTAAATGTATCAGCGTCTTGAATATAAACTCTTTCACTTACTACAAAATCAATTTTACCATCATTATTAAAATCACCTGCCACTGCTCCGTTGGTTGTAAGTCCACCAACATCAAAAAATATTTTCCCTCTTTCCGTAGGAGTTTTAGCAGATACAAGCTCAAACCTTACAGTGTCATTTGAGGAAGTGTTTTTGATATTATTTTTGTATAAAACGGTCGGGCTTCCACATAAAAGTAAGTCAAGATATCCATCCCCATTATAATCAGCCCAGGCAAAACCCATCAATCCACTTGTTTCATTTAAACCAAGATTATTTTGAATTAACCTAAAATTAACCTCTTGTGCTTTAAGCTCATGACTTAAGTGTATAAAATAAATCAGTATGTAAAATAAATGTAAAATTCTTTTCATTATCCCTCCTATTCTATTAAATTACATAAAATATATGCAAGAAAATTCATTAAATTTTGTCAGTTATTAATTCTTCTTGCAGAAAGTTCTGCTTCAATTTGTGACATCATTTTATTAGTAAGTGGATACATAATAATTAATGCACCACCTATTATTCCTGCAATTGCTGGATAAATACTCATAAGCATTTTAATACCATTTATGGTTTCAGGAGTTTGTTCTATATTTGCAACAAATCCATAATAAGCAAGGAGCCATCCAACAATTGCCCCCCCAAGTGTTAAACCAAGTTTCAGAGAAAAAAGTGATGCAGCCATTATAAGTCCAGTAGCTCTTCTTCTGTTTTTCCATTCAGAATAATCTGCAGTATCTGTATACATAGCCCATTGTAGAACGGAAACCGGACCGAGAGCAAAGGAGACTACTAAGTTTAATATAAAAATAATTATCACGTCTTGTGGTTTTAGAAAATAAAACAGTGCACAGAACAAAGAACTTATAAATAATGCCCCTGAATAAGTATTTTTTTTATCAAATTTTTTTGCAAACCATTTAGTAAGTATTGCACCGATTATTGTTATAATAGTTCCTGAAAGCATAAATGATGATGCCAAGGTATCAAAAGATATATTTGAATTAGCCCCTAATAAACTTATACTTTGATCTTTAATATAATATTTGAAATAATACATTATTGAAGAATTACGTATTACAACATATAATAGTTGAAATACTGTGGCACCTGCAATTAATAACCATGGTTTATTATTAATTAAATCTTTTAGATCCTGTTTAAAATTACTTTTCTGTTCTTTTGGGGGATAGACTCTTTCTTTAGTAGTAATAAAAGTTATGAAAAATAAAATAATAGCAAGCAACGACAATGTCCCCATAGCCCATTGCCAGCCTACTGCTTCGTTGCCTTTACCATAATATTTAACTAAAGACATCACAGAAGCTTGCACAATTAAACCACCAACAAATGCTGCAACAAATCTAAATGAAGAAATTTCTGTTCTTTCAAGTGAGTTTGGTGTAATAACCCCCATTAATGCAGAATATGGAACATTAATAGCAGTATAAGACATCATTAATAAATTGTAAGTAACAAATGCAAAAATTAATTTCCCTGTAGCATCAAAATTTGGAGTTGTAAATGTAAGTACTCCAAAAATTCCGAAAGGTACTGCAACCCAGATTAAATATGGACGAAACTTCCCCCATCGTGTGTTTGTCCTGTCTGCTATAGTTCCCATAATTGGGTCGTTTATAGTATCCCAGATACGTGTGATTAAAAACATCGTTCCTACAGTTGCTGCAGGTAATCCAAATACATCCGTATAAAAGTACATTAAAAAAAGCATGAAAGTCTGGAAGAACAAATTTGATGCAGTATCGCCGAGACTATAACCAATTTTCTCTTTTAATGAAAGTTTTTCTTCTACTGTCTGCACTTTATACCTCAATATTAGTTTATAAGATTATAAAATTTTAATATTGTTGATATTGTATTCGAAACAATACCATTTTTTATTTCTTGAATTTTCAAATTCATGCATATAGAATGAAAAAAAATTAGCAGGGTATTTTGCAGTTAAATTAAACAATCTAATTAAACTATCATTAGTGAAATTAAATTTCATAACCTATAAAAATTATTTGATACAATTCTTATAAAAGAACTGATATTTAAGGAAGGAATTTGACATTTTCTCTCTTTTTTTACTTTAGTAAAAATTATGAAAAATGCTTTATCAGTTCAATATTTATTGAACCGATTAAATATAAGAAACATTTTTTCTAAATGTCAATATGAAAATTATTTAAATGATATTTGAGATAAATGCGAGATACCTAAATAACAATAGAAAAAGATTTTTTAACTCTTATTGATTATCTTTGTTGATTCACGAATAATTAATTCTGTTTCAAGAACAATCTTTTCTACAGGTAATAGAGTTGAAGACTCTATATTTTTAATCAATATTTCTGCTGCTCTTCTTCCTATTTCTCTCTGTGGAGCTCTAATAGTAGTCAATGGTACTGGATAGATTTTTGCGTAAAATATATCATCATTGCCAATAATGGATATATCATCAGGCACTTTAATATTCAATTCTTTTAAGGCAAGCATTACAGATAGTGCCTGCAAATCATTAAAACATACAATTGCAGTTGGATAATCCACTTTGTTTTTCTTTTTAAAATATTCTATTGTTCTTTTATAGCTTTCTTCATAATCACTTCCAACAGGAACTATCATATCAGGATGAAAGACGAGCGTGCTTTCACTAAAGGCATGTCTGAATCCTTCAATTCTTTCATGAGTGTGGGATGAATGGGGTGGTCCAGCAAAATGTACTATCTTAGTGTGCCCACAATCCATTAAATATTTTACTGCTCTTTTGATTGCCTTTAAGTTGTCTATAGCAACAACATTTGCCTGAATTCCTTTTACATCCTCAAGTAATACAAAAGGAAAATTTAACATTTTTAGATTAAATAGATGTTCTATTTCTGCTGTCCCTTCAACAATTGGCGCAATAATAGCTCCTTTAATATCCTTTGTAGAAAATAAGTGAGAAAATTTCTTTTCACTTTCATGATTATTTTCTGAACTAGTAATAATTACTGAATAACCTTTACTATTTGCATATTCTTTAACACCAGAAGCTATTGCTGTATAAAATGGGTAATTAATATCTTTGATTATAATCCCAATACTTTTATCCTGAGCTCCATTCTTCAAATTTCTTGCTACACCTTTAGGTCTAAAATTAAGTTCTTTCATTACTTTTAAAATATGCTCTCGAGTTTCTGGCTTTACAGTATTTTTACCATTAATAACTGCTGAAACTGTTCCCTTTGAAACACCTGCTTTTTTAGCAACATCAACAATTGTTATTCTTTTCATTATATGTCCTTATTAAATTATACAATTAAAACGGTTTAGTATTTCAATTTGTAAAAATATTCTATTATTCTCCTAAAATCAATCGTTTGAAATAAAATTTTATTTTATAAATTAAAATTTACTCTATTATTGTTTTTTCAATTGAAAAATTTAATATAACTAATTCGTAAGTTCATAATTACTGTTTGAATTAGATGGGTTATAGGAAAGATTTTTGTGAATTAAAATCCTATTAATAACTTTGTTCAGAGATTCTTATCTATTTAAATTCCATAATTATTATTGTATCTATGGGGTCAACTTTATCTTCAGGAATTTTAATTGCTATGCCATAAGAATCCTGTTTGTAATTTATCTTTGTTCCATCAAACACATAAACTTTTTTAATTTTCTTTCCTATATCTGGAATTAATAAATTTTGATTTTCATAATTAAGTATATGAATGTATATTATTTATTGTCTTTTTGTGTTGTTACTCCCCATGATTTTTCAGAGATTGGTCCACCACGAGTGCCATAAATTGATTCACCATATCTATTTAACCATTGGCCCACTTCTTCAAGTCTTGCGACAAACTCTGTTTGAATTTTGCCATTAGAAATTGATCCTACATTTAATAAAAAGTTTGCATTATTACCTGCTGCTTTAACGAGTTAATGAATCAGGTCATTTATTAATTATAATTCTTATCGTAAAGATTAAACCCCCAGGAATTATTTATTGTCTCGCAACTTTCTTGAGGTAAGTTTGCGATTTTTGTTTCTGCATTAAAACCTGAAGTATTTTTTCCTGGTAAACTTTTTCAAACATCTGAAAATCTTCACCTTCTAAAGGTATAGAATGATGATTATTCCCCACAAGACAACCTAGTTGAAGAGTATGAATTAAATTGTAAATCTCTTGCAATTTCCAATGAGCATCTTTTCTATCCCAAAGTCCATCAAACCAGATTCCTGCTACTTGACCATAATTAGTTATTAACTCAGTAAATTGAGTTTTAATAAAATTAATATAATTTCCCTAGTTACCACTTTCTTTGCGCCTAGATACTGACCAATAGATCCCCGAGGGAAATAATCATCATGATTTCAATCTACCAAAGAATAATAAAAAGATATTTTTAATCCCTGCCTATGACATTCTTCAGCTAACATTTTAATAATATCTTTTTTATAATGAGTTTAATCAATTATATCCGAATCACTTGCCTTAGAATCAAACATCGAAAATCCATCATGGTGTCTCGTAGTAATTGTTATATATTTCATTCCAGCTTTTTTTTGCAATTGATACCCACTCAGCAGGATCAAAATCAATTGGATTAAAAAATGATGCTATTCTTTTATATGTCTTTTTATCAATCCTTTTTTGTTGCATAACCCATTCGCCATCACCCAAAACACTATAAATTCTCCGATGAATAAACAATCCAAATTTTGAATCCTGAAACCATTGACGATTTTTTAAATTCACATCTGAAGGTATATAACTATTTTGACTTAGTGAGTGTGTTTTAAAAATGAGTAAACTATATAATATTATTAAAAAATTTGTTTTCATTCTTCATTCTTGTTTATTAAAAAATCCTGAGATTAAATAAACAAATTATAATTTTTCTTCCAAAGAGCAAATTATACCTAATTCTAATCCTCTTAATTCTGCAAGTGCTCTCATTCTCCCAAATAATGAATAACCAGGATAAATTCCTTCTTTATTTATTTCAGGAATCATTAACCTACCATGATCAGGACGCATTGGCATTCTTATATCTTTTCTACCTAACTTAATTCTGTTTTTCTGTTCCAGTAAAAGTATCTTCATAATTGTATAAAGATTAACATCACCATCGAGATGATCTGCCTCAACAAAGTCCCCATTAATTTCTTTTTTTACATTTCTTAAATGCAAAAAATTGATTCTATCTGAAAAGCTATAAGCAATATCAACAACATCATTACCTATTCCTGCTCCAAGCGAACCTGTACACAATGTTAATCCATTTGTATAAGAATTAACTGAATTTAAAATTTTTTCGATATCATTTTTAGTACTTACTATTCTTGGAAGTCCAAGTAGTGGACGTGGTGGGTCATCCGGGTGAATTACCATAAAAATATTTAATTGTTCAGCTAATGGAATAATCTCTTTTAAAAAATCAATAAGATTATTTCTAAGTTCATCAGCACTTATATCTTTGTATTCATCAAGCATTTTTTTGAATTCATCGAGAGAATATTTTTCCCAGGAACCTGGTAATCCAAATAAAATTGTATTTGTCAATTTAGTTTTATCATTTTTATTTAATCCATTAAAATATATTTCAGCTTCTTTGATTTGCTCTTCGTTATAATCATTTTCTGCATCTTTTCGTTTTAGTATAAATAGATCAAAAGCAGCCATAGCTTTCATTTCAAACTTTGTTGTTATTGAACCATCATAAAAAACAGTTTCCAGATCAGTACGTGACCAATCAAGTACTGGCATAAAATTATAACAAACCGTATCAATACCACATTTACTTAAATTACCGAGTGACTCCTTATAATTTTCGATATACTGCTTATATTTTCCTCCCCTCTTTTTAATATCTTCATGAACAGGAAGGCTTTCTACAACAGACCAAGTAAATCCTTCCTCTTCAATTATTTTTCTTCTTTTTAATATTTCTTCCTCAGTCCATACTTCTCCTGTTGGTATATGGTGTAAAGCAGTTACAATTGCGGTAGCACCAGTTTGTTTTATTTCCTTGAGAGTTATAGGGTCATTTGGACCAAACCATCTCCATGTTTTTTCTAAACCCATATAATTCTCCTTTTATTATTAATTTTTTTACTCAGGAACATTTATTCATAATTATTAATTCATTTTTAGATCATTCAAAATTTTTTATAAGCAAATAAACACTAATTAAAAAACTTTTTAAAGATATTAATGTTAAAGTTTCTCCTTAATTTCTTAATTTATATTATCAATCATTAAAACTTTATTCTACCTTTCTTGACATTTACTGCATGGCAGAGTATTTTTTCTAACCTAAAAAATCATTAAATAAATTGAAAATTAGAATAACAGAGAAAGAAAGAAAAGAAATTGAGGAAGTAAAATCCAAGGGGAATATTCCAAAACATATTGCTATTATAATGGATGGTAATGGCAGATGGGCTAAAAAAAGAAATTTAACCCGTATAGCTGGTCATCAACGTGGTGTTGAAACTGTTCGCATAATTGTTGAAGCCTGTGTAGCTCTTGGTGTGAATGTTTTAACTCTTTATACTTTTTCTACTGAAAATTGGAAAAGACCAAAAGTAGAAGTATCAACATTAATGAAATTGATTGTAAAAAGCTTAAAAAAAGAAACTGATGAGCTAAATAAAAATAACATCAAATTAACTACTATTGGAGATAAAAATTCTCTCCCTGAATTAGTTAGAAAAGAATTAGATAATGCAATTGCAAAAACAGCTAATAACTCAAAAATGATTTTGAATCTTGCTCTAAGTTATGGTGGCCGATGGGAACTTGTTGAAGCTGTAAAAAATATAAGCACACAAGTACTGACAGGTAAAATATCAATTGATGCAATAAACGAAGAATTGGTTTCAAACAATTTGACAACAGCAGGTTTGCCAAATCCGGACTTATTAATTAGAAGCGGTGGAGAATTTAGAATCAGTAATTTCCTCCTCTGGCAAATTGCTTACTCAGAAATTTATATAACAGATACTCTTTGGCCTGACTTTAAATGTAAACAACTGCTTGAAGCAATAAAAGATTATCAAAAAAGAGAGAGAAGATTTGGTTTATTAAGTGAACAACTAACAAAAAACGTTAAAAAATATGCATAAAATCTTTACTAACATTTTTATTTTATTGTTGATTTTCATAAATCCTGCATGTTTAAATGCACAATTTCAAAAGTCACCATTAAAAATTTTAGGAATAAGTGTAACAGGAAATAAAACCGCGGATGCAAATACAATAATAGCTAACACAGGATTAAAAGTAGGAGATGAAATTTCTATCCCAAGCGATCAAACTAACAATGCAATACAAAGACTCTGGAACTTAGGAATTTTTCAAGATGTGCAGCTTTTAATAGAGAAAAAGATTGATAATGGAATTTTTATACAGATAAAAGTAAAAGAATATCCACGCCTCGAACAATTTGTGATCAAAGGTAACGACGAAGTAAGCACGGATGATATAAACAAAAAAATTACTATCGTTCGTGGACAAACATTAAAACCTCAAGAAGTTAGTAGAATTATCCAGAAAATAAAAGAACTTTATATCGAAGAGGGCTATCTGAATGCTTCTATAATACCTAAATATTATACTTTCTTTAATGTAGATACAACCAAAGATAAAATTATTGTTACATGGAGAAATGAAAAAGATTTTTCTGATGAGTATCAAACCACTTATGAATTAAAGAAAGCTATTTCTTTCAATTCTGTAGAAAGAATCAAAGAGAGAGTACTCGTTATACTCGAAATTAAAGAAGGGGAAGAAGTAAAAATTAGGAAAATAGATTTTAATGGTAATGTAGCTTTTGAGGATGAAGATTTGAAAAGTGAGTTCAGCGATACTAAAGAAAAGAAATGGTGGAAGTTCTGGTCTTCTGCAAATTTTAAAAAAGATATATTCGAAAAAGATAAAGAACTTTTACAAAAATTTTATCAAAAAAATGGTTACAGAGATTTTGTTATACTTAGAGATACTTTAATTTATTCAGACGATAAAAAGTTTGTTGACCTGATAATTGATGTATACGAAGGTAATCAGTACAAAGTACGTAATATTATCTGGGAAGGTAATACTGTTTACACAGATGAGATCCTCTCTGAAAGACTCAATTTTAAGAAAGGTGATATTTACAATTACGAAAAGTTTAATCAGAATCTTCATTATAATGAAAAACAATCTGATGTATCATCACTTTATCAGGACAATGGTTATCTTGGTTTTTCACTCGAATCTAAAGAACAAAAAGTTGCTGACGACTCAATTGATATAATTATAAGAATTAATGAAGGTAATAGATTTAAAATCGGCAAAGTTGATATTCAGGGAAATACTAAAACAAAAGATAAAGTTATAAGACGGGAACTCTATACAGTTCCGGGTTATTACTTTAGCAGAAGTTTAATTCTAAGAAGTTTACAACAACTTGCAAACTTGCAATATTTCAATTCTGAAAGTTTGTATAAATCAGGAATTGATTATCGACCAGTAAATGATAGCACTGTAAATTTAATTTATAAAGTTGAAGAAAAGTCGAGTGACTATCTAAATGCCTCAGTAGGTTATAGTGGAGCTTTTGGTTTTAGTGGTGCAATCGGATTTACATTAACAAATTTTTCTATAACTGAACCTTTTCAAATGGGTGGTGGACAAATACTAAATTTCAACTGGCAATTTGGTGTTGGAAATTATTATAGAACTTTCTCGCTTGGCTTTACAGAACCATGGTTAATGGATACTCCAACATCAGTTGGTTTTGATATATTTGATACAAGACAACGTTATGTATACGATATGCGTCAATCAGGAATTTCATTCAGACTTGGAAGAAGATTAACTTGGCCCGACGATTATTTTTACATACAAGGATCTTTTCGATTTCAATATAATGATATCATTGATGGCGCTGGGTTTTATATCGAAGGTTTAACAAGACAGTATACAATCGGAACTGCAATATCAAGAACAGACATAGACAATCCTATATTCCCTTCTCGTGGTTCTAAATTTGCGTTAAATGCAGAATTTTCTGGCGGTCCATTGTTACCCGGTAATGTAGATTATTACAAATTCGATTTAAGCACAGAATGGTATAAATCTTTATTCAATTCAAATCGAATAGTTCTTTATGCTAATACAAACTTTGGTTACATTCATAACCTTGGAGACTTTAAAAAAATAAATCCATTTGATTTCTATTATATGGGTGGTAACGGGATGATAATTGCTACAATTCCATTACGTGGTTATGACGATAGAAGTCTCGGTATTGTTGATGCGGGAGGAAATGTTATTGGAAGTCGAGTTATGGTAAAATATACATTCGAATTTAGAACTGCTTTGGCATTAGAACCAATTCCCATATATTTGTTAGCGTTCGCTGAAGCTGGCAATGTGTTTTTTGATATTAAGCAAGCAAACTTTTTTGACTTAAAAAGGTCAGTAGGCATTGGTGCAAGAGTTTTAATAAATCCTATCGGTTTACTTGGATTTGATTATGGTTATGGATTCGATCGTCGTAGTGTCGATGGCAAAGATCCACAATGGATATTCCATTTTCAATTTGGAAAAGGTTTTTAATCATTAAATAATAAAGAGGTAAACGTGAAAAAAATAATATTCTTTCTTTTTATTGCATCTGCATTATTTGCTCAAATTCAACAATCAACTCAATTAAAAATCGGTTATGTTGATTCTGAAGTTATATTAGCTCAATTTCCGGAAGCCATAAAGGCAAAAAGTGATCTTGAGGCGCTTGTTTCAAAATGGAGAAAAGAAGCAGATAGCATGGCAACAGAATTACAAAATGCATATGCCGATTATCAAAAACAGGCTCAAACAATGTCCCCAGAAAAACAACGTGAAGCTCAACAAAAAATAATCGAAAAAGAACAAAAATTACAACAATACAGAGAACAAAAATTTGCTCAACCGACTGGAGAATATTTTGTAAAACAAGAACAACTTATGGCCCCAGTTAAGCAAAAAATCTTTAAAGCCATCGAAGATATTGCTAAAGAAGAAGAAATGAACTTTGTACTCGATAAGGCTGGCGATGTTGTTGTACTCTATGCAGATCCTTCTTTTGATATTACATTTAAAGTACTGGATAGATTAAAAAGAGGTAAATAAAAAACGGAATTAAAAATGAAAAAAATCTTTTTTATTGGCTTTCTATTATCTTCTGTTTCTCTTGCTCAATTAAAAATTGGTTATGTTGATAGCGACGCTATAATGAAACAACTGCCAGAATATCAGGATGCACAAAAAAAATTAGATGCAATTATCAAAGAATGGCAGGAAGAGTTAAATAAATTGGAAAAGGACTGGAAAACTAAATATGAAGATTACGAAAAAAGAAAATTAATTCTAAGCGAACAAAGACGTGTTGAAATAGAAAAGGAACTTATCCAACTTGAAGACCAGATTTCAAAATTCAGGCAGGAAAAATTCGGTGTTCGTGGAGAACTTTTTCAAAAACAGGAAGAACTAAATAAACCAATACTTAACCGAATTTTTAATGCAATTCAAGAAGTAGCTAAAGAAAACAATTACGATTTTATATTCGATAGAAGTGGGGATATAATGTTTCTCTATGCTAAAGAAGAATATGATGTCACAAATCTTGTTCTTGAAAAATTAAAGTGAGTTATTATGATAATTAAACTTAAAGATGCCGCCGACTTTGTCGGCGGTGTTGTTATAGGGAACCCCAACTTAGAAATTTCCAACATTGCAAAAATTGAAGAAGCCAAAGAAGGGGATCTTACTTTTCTTTACCTCCCTGCTTACGAAAAATATCTCGAAACAACAAAAGCATCTGCCGTTATCATTAGTCCACAATTCAAAAAAACAAGGACTGACTTAAGTTATATTGAAGTGCAAGACCCTAAAGCTGCATTTCAAAAAATCGTTACAACACTCTTAAAACATGAAATAAATTTATTTGGCATTGATCCTACAGCCTCAATTCATCCAACAGCAAAAATTGGGAAAAATGTTGCAATTGGTAAAAATGTAGTAATTTCATCTAACTGTGAAATTGGAGACAATTCATATATTTTTCACAATACCGTTGTTATGGATAACGTTAAAATAGGTTCATATACACTAATATATCCTAATGTTACCATAAGAGAAAATTGCATCATCGGGAATAATGTGATAATTCATTCCAACACATGTATTGGTTCAGATGGCTTTGGTTATGTCCAAAATCAAAAAGGCGAATATGAAAAAGTTCCTCAAATTGGAAATGTTATAATTGAAGATGATGTTGAGATTGGTTCGAACGTTTCGATTGATCGAGCAGCCCTCGGCTCTACAATTATTAAACGAGGTGTTAAGATCGACAATCTTGTTCAAGTAGCTCATAATGTAATAATTGGAGAACATACAGCAATAGCAGCTCAAGCTGGAATATCTGGAAGTACTAAAATTGGTAAGCATTGCATGATTGCCGGCCAATCTGGATTCGTTGGACATATTGAAATAGCAGATGGAACTATAATAGGAGCTCAAGCAGGTATCTCAAAATCCATTAAAAAACCCGGTATATATAGAGGCTCGCCTGCAGAAGAAATGTCTACTCAATTAAGATTAGAAGCACACATACGAAAATTACCTTCATATTTAGAACGAATTAAAAAATTAGAAGAAAAAATTGCATCTTTGGAAAGACAAATTTTTGAATTAACAGAAAAAAAGGGGAAATAATGTTAGAACTACAAAGAACAATTGCAAAGCCAGTTTCATTATCTGGCATTGGTTTACATACAGGTACACAATGCACAATAACTTTCAAACCTGCTCCAGAAAATTACGGGATAAAATTTATAAGAGTTGACTTGGGCGGAAGTCCCGAGATCCCTGCAAATGTTGACTATGTTGTTGATTTATCTCGTGGAACTACACTTGGCATTGGCGATGCAAAAGTTCATACAGTCGAACATGTACTTGCTGCCATAGTCGGACTTCAAATAGATAATATTATAATTGAAATAAATGGAATTGAACCCCCTGTAGGTGATGGTAGTGCAATGCCATTTGTAGAAAAACTACTCGAAGCAGGATTTGTTACTCAAAATAGCCCAAAGGATTATCTTGTTATTGACCAGACTGTTATGTATCACGACGAAGTGAAAAAGATCGATATTGTTGCATTACCATTAAATGATTATAGAATTACTATTATGGTAGACTACCAAAATCCGGCATTGGGGAGTCAACATACTGGATTATTCAATCTCGAAAAAGAATTTATTACAGAATTTGCACCAGCAAGAACCTTCTGCTTTTTAAGTGAAGTAGAAATGCTTGCAGATCAGGGTTTGATTAAAGGTGGAAATATAAACAATGCTGTTGTAATTGCCGATCACGATATCGACGAGGAAGGATTAAAAAGATTAAAAGAAAAACTTAATCTTGCAGAAGATATATCAGTAACACACGAAGGATTTCTAAGCAATAATAAATTACGTTTTAAGAATGAACCTGTAAGACATAAATTACTTGACATGATGGGCGATTTAGCATTAATTGGTGTCCCTATAAAAGCACAAATTCTTGCTGCACGTCCAGGTCACAAAGCAAATGTAGAATTTGCAAAGAAAATAAGAACTCTTTATCAACAGAAAAAACTTGTTAAAAAGTACCAACACGTTAAAAAAGAAGGTGTTGTTTTTGATGCAAATGCTATTCAAAGAATCCTACCACATCGTTACCCTTTCTTACTTGTTGATAAAATAATTGACCTTGAACTTGATAAAAAAGTAGTTGGTGTAAAATGTGTAACTATTAATGAACCATTTTTCCCCGGTCATTTCCCAGGTCAACCAATTATGCCAGGAGTATTAATTGTTGAAGCAATGGCTCAGGTAAGTGGAATTTTAGTACTTAATTCTTTTATTGATCCATCAAATCATCTGGTCTACTTTATGAGTATTAATAATGCTAAATTTAGAAAACCTGTTGTCCCCGGCGATCAATTAATACTCGAAGCAGAAATTATATCCAAGAAAACAAAATATTTTTCAATTAAAGGTTCAGCTTATGTTGATGGTAATCTTGTTGCAGAAGCTGAATTTATGGGTGCAATTGTAGACAAAGAAAACAAAACTCAAAATTAAATATTGTAATTATGAATAATATTCATCCAACCGCAATAGTAAGTCCAAAAGCAAAATTAGGAGATAATATTGAAATTTGTCCTTACTGCATCATTCAAGATGATGTAGAAATAGGTGATAATTGTGTCATCGGTCCATATGTTGGAATTTATAATGGTGCAAGAATTGGAAACCGTGTAAAAATTTTTCAAGGCGCCTCTGTTTCCAATCTACCACAAGACTTAAAATATTCCAATGAAGAAACATATCTTTACATTGGAGATGATACAGTCATAAGAGAATTTGCCACTCTGCATAAAGGAACAGCCGCAACAGGAAAAACTGTAATTGGTAAAAATTGTTTACTAATGGCTTATGTTCATATAGCACATGATTGTGTAATTGGTAATAAAGTAATAATATCAAATGGTACACAGATTGCAGGACATGTTACGATTGAAGATGTAGTAATAATTGGAGGTCAGGGTGCGGTGCATCAATTCAGTAAAATTGGTCAGCATGCTATGGTAGGCGGTGGTGGTATGGTTGGCACCGATATCCCCCCTTATGTACTTGTAAGTGGCTACCCTGCAAGATATAAGGGGTTAAACATTGTTGGCCTAAAACGTAGAAATTTTTCCAGCAACGATATAAATACCTTAAAAGATGTATATAAAATATTTTACAATTCAGGACTCAACCATTCTGATGCAATTAAAAAAATAAAAGAGAAATACATAGACCATCCACTCGTAAAAAATATAATTGATTTTATTGAATCTTCAGAACGCGGTGTTGTACGAAGATGAAATGGTATCTTTTAGAAATTACTGAAGCTCCAGGTCAATTCCATATGAATTTTGATCTGGAGCTTGCAAGAAATTGTAAAGAAAATCAGGCTTTTTTAAGACTTTATAAATGGAATCCATATTGCATTTCGCTTGGTGCGCATCAAAAGCTTGAAGATATTAATCTACAAAAAGCAAAACGAGATGGGATTGATGTTGTAAAAAGACCTACTGGAGGAAGAGCTATACTTCATGCCGAAGAAATTACTTATGCAGTTGTCCTCCCTGTAGCTGAAATTCAAAGCGCAAAAGATATGTACCATAAAATCTCACTTGCACTAATTCGAGGATTAAAATTCTATAATCCAATCTTTAACAATCTCCAATTGGAAAATTTTCAACCGAATTTTCCAAATATACTTAATGATCCATCTGGTATGCTCTGTTTTGCTAACACTGCAAAAAATGAAATTAAATACGCAGGGAGAAAATTAATTGGAAGTGCTCAAAGAAAATTAAATTCATCACTTCTTCAACATGGGTCAATATTATGTGGTAAATTCCATAGAAATATAATTAATTACGTTAATCTCGAAGAGGATAAGATCAATTTATTAAAAGAGGAAATCGTTAATAAAACCATCGATATTGAAACTATAACAGGTAAACCAGTAGATTATGATTATCTCTCAAAATGTTTGATTGATGGATTTCAAGAAACCTGGGATATCGAATTTGAAAAATTGAAATCTAATACCCCTGCTCTTAAGTAATTACTTCATTATATTTCAATCTAAGAAACTTAATTTTATTGAAACTATCTAATCATACAGTTATGAAAAAAATTTTTTACGTGCTATTGTTTTTTAGTTCATTAATTTTTTCTCAGGACGAATTTGAGTTCTACCTAAAAGGTTCATCAGTTACAGATATTTGTTCAGATGGAAATAATATATGGGTTACAACCAATGGTTCAGGAATTTTCAAATATAATCCTACACGTAACCATTGGGAACAATATTCAACTTCTCAGGGAAACTTACAACACGATTTTTTTTATTGTATAACTGCAAACGAAGACTATGTTTGGGCAGGGTCAATAGATGGACTTTTCACCTATAATAAAAAACGAAATAACTGGACCAAAAGAAAATTTGCACTTGGAGGACAACTATCCAATTGGATACGCTCTATAGCATATGATAAATATGAAAACGTGGTATGGATTGGTAGATTTCAATATTTAACAAAGTATGATCTTAAAACTAAAAGATTTATTGATTATAATTTAACTATTAACAAAAATGAAAAGACCAACACAATAAAAACAATTTTTGTTGACGGCGATAGCATTGTCTGGTTCGGTACCGAAGCAGGTCTACATAAGTATAATAAAGAAAAAGACCTGAATGCACCTGATGCAATAACATTTTTTGATAACAAATATAATTATTTCAATGGCGAGGGAGAACAGGTATCTATTTCATCGATTTTAATAGAAAGGGATTATATTTGGCTGGGTCTCGATGAATTTATAACAAAAGAACGTCCCGAATTTAACATTGGAGGTTTATACAAATACAATCGTAAAAATGAATGGTTACGTTTTGATAATTCCAAAGGTTTACCGGGCAATGGGATTTATGATCTGGAAAGAACAGGAAATTATATATGGGCATCGCTCTATCAATTTGGAAAAGATACAAAAGAAACTTACGGAAGAGGGATAGCTTTAATTAATCGACTTAACAATAAGATTATTCCGATAAACGATGAAAGAATTCCTAAATCAGTAAACAAAATTTTTTTTGATGGAAGATTTATATGGCTTGGTACAGAAAGTGGTTTAATTAAAATAAATTTATATAATCAATTAGCACAATGGAGATAATTATATATGTTAAACACAACCATTAGACAATTAAAATCATTAAAGAAAAAATTTTATAACAAAAAAATTGCCGTTATTGGCGATATCATGTTAGATTGTTATTATTGGGGTGAAGTTAGCAGAATTTCTCCAGAAGCACCTGTACCGGTTGTTGCTGTTGAAAATGAATTTTCAAGATTTGGTGGGGCAATGAACGTAGCTCACAATATTTTAACATTAGGTGGTATTCCCATTCCTATCGGTATTATTGGCAATGATCAAAATGGGAAGATTTTGCGTTCACAAATGAATGAATTAAAAATAAATGATTCTTATTTAATAGTCGATAAGTCAAGACCAACAACTACAAAAACACGTGTTATTGCTCATAATCAACATGTGGTAAGAATTGATAAAGAAGATTCAACTCCTATTGAATCAAAAATTGAAAATAAAATTATTAGTATCATTAAAGAAAATCTTAAAGATATAGATGCTATAATACTCGAAGATTATAACAAAGGCGTTCTTACAAAAAGATTAATAGAGGAAATTATTTCTCTTGCTAATGAATCAAAAAAAATTATTACAGTAGATCCAAAATTCAATAACTTTTTTACTTATAAAAATGTAACCGTGTTCAAACCTAATAGAAAAGAAACAGAAGATGTTCTCGGTATAAAAATAAAAACTGAGGAAGATATATACAATGCGGGTAATACATTAATTGAAAGATTGAAAGCTAAGTATGTCCTTTTAACATTAGGTGCTGATGGAGTTGCTCTTTTTGAAAATGGAAAAGTCGAACGTAAAATTCCAACTAAAGCTAGAAAAGTTGCTGATGTTTCAGGAGCAGGTGATACTGTAATTTCTACTTTAACAATCGCATTAGCAGCAGGAGCTGATATTTACGATGCATCTTATCTTGCCAATTTTGCTGGTGGGCTTGTTTGCGAAGAAGTTGGAATTGTTCCAATTTCTATTGATAAACTTTTTAACGAAATAATTGATGAGATAGACAATGGAACAAGTAAAATCAATTGATGAACTTATTAAAATAAGGAAAGAATTAAAAAAGCAAAATAAAAAAGTTGTTTTTACAAATGGTTGCTTTGATATAATTCACGCAGGACATGTTGATTACCTTAATAAGGCTAAAGCTCTCGGCGATATCTTAATTGTGGCAGTTAATTCTGATTCATCTATAAAAAAAATTAAAGGGGATAAAAGACCTATCGTCTCCCAAAACGAAAGAGCATTTATAATTTCAAACCTTAAAGCTGTTGATTTTGTCACAATATTCGAAGAAGAAACTCCTTATGAGGTAATAAAAAAATTAATCCCAGATGTCTTAGTTAAAGGTGAAGACTGGTCTATTGATAATATCGTTGGAAGAGATATAGTAATAGAAAATGGTGGTAAGGTTGAGACAATTCAATTTGTTAATTTTCAATCGACTACTAACATTATCAATACAATTATACAGAGATTCAAAGATAAATGACCGAAGTATTAATAAACAAATCTAAACGTTCATTATTCAGAAAGTTAATTAATGTCTTCATTGGCATATTCTTAGGTATAATATTTTTGTTAATTCTTTTTACAGGTTTTTCTCAAACAAGAACTTTCCGCGAATTCTTTCGCAAAAAAGTTATTGAGCTTGTCAATAAAGAAATAAATGGGAAATTAAATATCGAAAATATTGATGGAACAATTCTTACTTCCCTATTATTTAGAAATTCTTCTATAACTCTTAACAACGACACAATTTTATTTGCAAAAAAAATTGAAATTAAAACAAGTCCTCTTCAGTTACTCCTAAAAAAAATTTACATAAGAAAAGTTCTTCTTGAAGAAGTAAATATAAATTTATTTCAGGGTAAAGATAGTCTGTGGAATTTTCAAAAATTATTTAAGCCTAAACCTGCAGACACAACGAAATCTGAATTCCCCTTTTTTATTCAAATTACCGACCTTCAACTAAAAAATATAGATATCATCAAACAAACTTTTAATAACATAAAATCAAAAAAAATATATGACAATATAAATTTTGATGACCTCAGAATTAATGATCTTAATCTATCAGCTCAAGCATTTATCGATATTAAAAATTCTGACTATCTAATTTTATTAAACTATATCTCGCTTAAACCAAATCTCGAACATTTCACATTAAAAAATATCTCTGGAAATTTTACTTTAACAGAAAATTTTATAAACATTTCAAACTTCCAAATAAATACGGATAGCAGTAACATAAAATTAAACATACGACTCGATAGTTTGAATCTATTCAATAATGTACAGCTAGAAGATTTCAAAAATTGCCCAATTCAGATCGACTTAAATCTTAACCCATTTTGCTTTTCAGATCTTTCTTCATTTATTAAAAGTACAGAAATCTTAAAAGGCTCCCCTACACTTAAATTAAAAGTAAAAGGAAAGTTTGGAGATTTTTATATTCAACAACTTCTACTCGATTATCGAAACACTCACTTCGAAATTAATGGAAGATTACTCAATCTCAACAAACCTGAAAATCTTATAATTAATACTAAGATCACAAACACAGATATAAATTACAAAGACGCAATTGCATTATTACCTGAATTAAAACTCCCAGAGTTTGCAAGGCTTTCTCTTTCTTCAGTTAATATTGAATTTGACGGAGAACCTACAAATTTCAAAACGAAGTTTGAAGGAAATATAGAAAATGGGAAATTATCATTTGAATGTTTTTTAAATCTAAAAAAACGCCCTATAATTTATGATGTTAAATTTAAGACAAATCAAATCGATCTTGAGCCATTAATTGGTTTTCAAACTATACTAAATTCATCCGGTTATCTTAAAGGAACTGGTTCAAAACCAGCTGAATTAGAAAGCGAATTCAATTTTATTGCGGAGAATTCCGATATTAAAAATATTCCTGTCAATAAACTTTCAGTTTATGCCAAAGCAGCAAATCGCAATGTGGAATTTAATATTGAAACTAATTCAAAATCTACAGAAGGAATTTTTCTGGGGAATGTATTTTTTGAGTATGATTCAATCCCACTATATAGCATAGTGGGGAGTCTAAATAATTTTGATTTATCTGAGTTCACAGGGAATGAGAGAGATAAAAGTAATTTGAATTTCTACTTTAGCGCAGAAGGACAGCATATTAATCCCGATAACATCGTTGGAACATTTTCTTTTGGAATAGATTCTTCAAAATTCAGAAATGTAGATATCAAATATTCAAACATCAACCTGGAACTTAAAAAAGAAAATAATCATCGTATTATAAATATAATTTCTGATTTTGTTGATTTTAATATCGAAGGTGATTTTCTCTTAAGCGAAGCTTTAGATTTAATTACTTACGAATCTAAATCTATATCAAAAATCATATCCGATAAATTAGAACAGTTAAATCCATTAGCCATAATTTCAAAAGAAACTATACAAGACTCATTAGAAAATAAACTACCTGAAATTGCAAAAAAAGATTTATCATTTGACTTTAATTTCAAACTAAAGGATTTCAGTCTCATTGCTTCACTTTTAGGTAACGAACGACTTGACTTTATTGGTTCTGGAAAAGGTTATATAAGAAATAAATCTTCTAATTTTTCAATTAATACTTCTCTTGATATAGATTATTTCGTTCTGATGCAAAACGGAAATACATTTTACATATCTGATTTAACAGGTGATATTAATTTTACAAGAAATAATAATTATCTCACATTTAATAAATTATTTGGAACATTTTCCTTAACCGGTAAAAGGTTTTATTCAGGTGGTAATTTTGAAAATATAGAAACTGATTTTGTATTTAACCAAAGTAAATTATTTTTCAACACCGCTTTTGAAATCGAAAAAAACATAAAATCATCATTTGAGGGAATTATTCTATTTACACCAATAGAACAACAACTTTTAATCAGTAACATTTCAATAGACTATAAAAATATCTTATGGAAAAATTATGATACAATTAGAATAAAATTTAATCCCGATTTTTTTAAGATAAGTAACTTAGAAATTAAACACGACACTACTACTATACATTTAAAAGGGATAATTGAATCCAGCGGCAAACAAAATTTGACATTAACTGCCAACAACATTTCAGGGAAAATATTAAGCAACTATATTTTTGGTTCAATTAATCCATATTTAAAAACTGACTGTGATTTTAAAATTCTTATTAACGGCGAATTTAAAAATCCGCATATAACATCAACCATACGGATAAATGATATTTTATATGGAAATAAAAAACTAGGTTTTATTACAGGAGAATTAAATTATAAAGATAATTTATTAACAACTGGAATTAAATTTTTAGATTCTACTCAAAATCATAATCATCCATTAATAACCATTAACGGAACCATCCCAATAAATTTAAGTTTTGAATCTGTTGAGAATAGAATTGTTGAAAACAAAGATGTTTCTGTTAAAATATTGTCAGAAATTTTTAATATAAGCTCTCTTGGGGACCTAATTCCATATATTAAAGAACAAAAAGGAAAACTAATTTCAAATATTGATATAAAAGGAAAATTAAATTCCCCAGAATTTAATGGGTATTTATATTTAATTGACGGACATTTTAAATCAACAAATAATAATTTACTATACTCCTGTGGTTTGAAATTAAGTTTATATAAAAATAAAATCGAAATTGATAGTTTAATATTATCCAATGCAGGTAGAACAAAATATGGTGGTAATATTGTAGGTTCAGGAATTATTATCTATGATGGATTCCAAATAAAAGATGTAGCAATAAATTTAACGGGAAAACTTGCTCTCTTGAGTGAACTATCACGTTCTGCAAACCCTAACATTTATGGCGACCTTGTTATTGAAACTAATCCAAGTCTCAATGTAACATGGAAAGACAATAGATTATTTTTAAAAAGCAGCATTCTACTAAAACAAACAAATCTAACTTATACAGTTAATTCAGAAAACTATCAATTTTCAAACAACAACTTCAATATTACTTACGTAGTTGATTCTACGAAAATAGATAAAGAACTTTTACGTTTTGCAGAAATTCTGGAAGAAGAAAAAAAATTAAAAGAAAAAACAGAACAATTAAAACCACGAGAATTAAAATTTGATTATGAAATAGGGATCAAAGTAGAAAATACAGCACAAATGACATTCATTTTGTCTCAAGCAGCGAATCAAAAATTAGTTGTTGAAACAACAGGTGAATTAAAATATGAATATATCGATGGTGTAACACGTGCCCAGGGTTCATTCCAGTTATTGCAGGGTTCAAAATTAGATTTTTTTAAAACATTTGATGCAGAGGGGATTATAAGATTCGAAAGCAATATTGCTAATCCATACATGGATATAGTTGCAACTTATAAAGGAGACTATATAAATCCACGAGAAGTAAATGGAAATGCTCAGGAAGTTGCTGTTAAAATTTTTATTAAAGGTCCGCTTTCAGAGTTAGGTAAAAATTTAGCAAACAATCCTGAAAGTATTGGTGTCTATGTTGGTACAAGAAATATTCAAAATAACATTAAAGATACACGTTATGATTATTCTGATGCCTTTTCATTCATTTTACTTGGAAAATTTAAAGATGACCTGACTGCTCAGGATAGAGCAGAAACTGCAGGTTTGATTACAGATATTCAGAGCACTGCAACTTCATTTTTAGGAACTATGCTTACAAGCTTTGTCAATTCTGCAGTTGGAGATCTTATTAATAACATTCAAATTAGTAGAATTGGTGAATACACAAAATTTAGTTTTTCAGGAAAAATTAAAAATTTAAGATACAGTATCGGTGGAACAACTGAAATATTTCAAGATATAAATAAGGCAAATATTAAAATTGAATATCCTTTTAATCCAAATTTTTTGATACGAGTTGAAAGAAAAGACCCTGTTGTTCAAAAATACAGTTTTGAAGAAAAAATAAATGAACTCGCACTAAAATATAGGTTTGTGTTCTAATGAAAAATAAAATTAAATCATTCTTTAAAAAGAATCCTCACATAAAAATTAAATCTAAAGATTTAGCAGAGCAATTGGAAATTTATGATAATTACCAATATGCTGAGTTAAAATTTTATCTTCATCAACTTACCAAAGAAGGTTTTCTAGAAAAATCAGGTAAACGTTTTCAACTTAATAGATATGGTGAAGAAAAATTAATAGGTATAGTTCAAATTATTTCTGAGGGTAGTTATGGTTTTGTAATAATGAAAAATAGAGAGATTAATGATGTTTTCATTGCAGGTAGAAATCTTAATACTGCTTTTGATGGGGATCTTGTAGAAGTCAAACTTCTGGAAAGACGAAGAGGCAAAAATATTGAAGGCACTATAGTTAAAGTTATTGAAAGGAGTAGAAAAGAGATTGTAGGAATACTTCAAAAAAGCAATTCGTTTTATTTTGTAATTCCGGACGATAAAAAAATTCACCGCGATATTTATATATCCTCAAAAAATCTTAATGGAGCAAAAGCTGGGGATAAAGTCGTTGTAGGTAATATCAGCTGGGAATCACAAAATTTAAATCCAGAAGGGATAATTTTAGAAGTGTTTGGAAAAGCAGGCAGTTACGATGTTGAAATAGCATCAATAGCGCGCGAGCTAGAACTACCATATAAATTCCCCGATTCTGTTTTGAAAGAAGCCGAAAAACTAACTGAAACAATCCCTGAGTCTGAAATCAAAAGGAGAATCGATTTAAGAAATAAAATTGTTTTTACTATCGACCCAGAGGATGCAAAAGATTTTGACGATGCTGTTTCTATTGAAAATTTAGAAAACGGAAATTTCTTACTTGGTATTCATATTGCTGACGTAAGTCACTTCGCAAAAGAGAAATCTGCAATTTATAATGAAGCACTAAAAAGAGGTACAAGTATTTATCTTGTCGGAAAAGTTATTCCAATGCTTCCAGAAAAATTATCAAATCAAATATGTTCTTTAATTCCAGGAAAAGATAGATTAACTTTCTCTGTTCTTGTTGAAATTACAAAAAATGGTAGAATCGTTAGTTATGATATAAAAAAGTCAATCATTAATAGTAAAAGAAGATTTACTTACGAAGAAGTTCAAAAAATAATTGACTCAGGCAAAGGTGAATTTTGTGAACAAATTTCATTATTAAATAACATTGCAAAAATCCTCAAAGAAAAAAGGATTAAAAAAGGAAGTATAAACTTTTTTACTCCAGAAGTTGTCTTTAAATTAGATAAAAATGGGAAACCTTTAGAAATTAATATTAAAAAGATTGGTGAAAGCCATAATTTAATTGAAGAGCTAATGCTTTTAGCAAATCAAATAATTGCAAAACATATTCAATCAAAAAAAGGGGATGCGGAACATCCATTCGTTTATCGTGTGCATGATAAACCCGACAAAGAAAAGATTGTCGAGTTTGCCAGATTTGTCCACTCTCTTGGTTATTCATTCAATCCCGATAGTAAAAATCAATCAAAGGAGTTTCAAAAATTGCTCGATGCTGTTAAGGGTACAGAAGAAGAAGCTGTTGTTAACGAAATTGCAATCCGTTCAATGGCAAAGGCTATTTACTCAACTAAAAATATTGGCCATTATGGGCTTGGTTTTAAATATTATACTCATTTTACATCCCCAATTAGAAGATTTCCAGATTTAATAGTTCATAATATTATTTACAATTTCATTCAAAATAATTCGGAGAAAAAATATAACGTTGAAGATTTAGAAAAAATTTGTTTACATTCATCAGAGAGAGAACGAACTGCAATTTATGCAGAAAGATTATCTGTTAAATTGAAACAAATTGAATACCTGGAAAGTAAAGTTGGTGAAAAATTCCATGGAGTTGTATCAGGTATAACCAACTTTGGAATTTTTGTTGAACTAAGCCAAAATCTTGCAGAAGGTTTAATAAGATACCGCGATATGGAAGATGATTATTACATTTTAGATGAAAAATATTATTCGATAACAGGTAGAAAAACTGGGAAAAGAATTCGTCTAGGAGACAAAGTTTTTGTAAAACTTATCCGTTTGGATAAAGAAAAAAGAGAAATAGATTTTCAATTAGTTAATAACTAAGTTTTAGGTGGAGTAAATATGAAAAGGTTAATTTTATTATTATTAATAAATTTTAGTTTGGCCTGCTCGCTCCTTGCACAATTTGGTCAGAACAGAGTCCAATACAAAAATCATGAATGGTTTTATATTCAAACCAAGCATTTTGATATTTACTTTACTAGAGGAGGAGAAAGAATTGCTGAGTTTACAGCTGCTGTTGCAGAGGATGCTCTCCTAAAACTTCAAAAAGATTTTAATTATGAAATAAACAACAGAATTACTCTTGTTGTGTACATTTCGCACAATGATTTTCAGGAAACTAATATAACTGATGAATACATTGGACAGGGCGTAGGTGGATTTACTGAACCTTTCAAAAATCGCGTTGTGTTCCCATTCGAAGGCTCTTATGAAAAATTTCGTCATGTAATTCATCATGAACTTGTACACGCAGTAATGCAGGATATGTATTTCGGTGGTTCAATTCAAAATGTGATTTCTAAAGGAATAACTTTACAACTTCCTCATTGGTTTATGGAAGGAAGTGCAGAATATTTTTCGCAGGGATGGGAAACTTATACAGATATGTTTATACGAAATGCTATAATAAGCGAATCACTCCCTGATATACACCAACTTACAGGTTATCTTGGTTATCGTGGAGGCCAATCTGTCTTTAAATACATTGCTGATGTTTACGGAAGAGAAAAATTAGGTGAATTGATCAATAAAATTAAAGGACTGGGCTCATTAGAAACAGCACTAAAATCCTCAATAGGAATCGATATTAATGAACTAAATGAAAGATGGAAAAAAAGTTTAAAGAAAGAATATTGGCCCGATATTGCAAAGTATCAGGATCCTGATGAATTTGCTAAAAGATTAACTGAAAATAAAGACTCTTACGGTTTTTATAATACAAGCCCATCAATTTCACCGCAGGGAGACAAAATTGCTTTCATTTCCGATAGGGATATTTTTCTTGATGTTTATATAATGGATGCATTAACCGGTAAGGTTATTAAAAAAGTTGTTGAAAGTGGAAAGACTACAGACTTTGAAGAGCTTACAGTTCTTCATCCGTCCATTGCCTGGTCTCCGGATAATAATAGCATTGCTCTATCATCAAAAAAAGGTGGATATGATGTAATCACTATTATCAATACTATTACTGAGGAAAAATATGATTTACCTTTCAAGCTTGATGGAATTGAATCTGTAAGCTGGTCACGAGATGGAGAAAAAATTGCCTTTAATGCTCATAATTCAACTCAATCTGATATTTACATTTACGACATTAAAAACAAAATATTAACTTACATTACAAGCGATGTTTTCAGCGACACCGATCCAATCTGGACCCCGGATTCTAAAAAAATAATATTTGCTTCTGATAGAGATAATTATCTTTCTTCCTCTTCTCTTGATTCAAATTTTATGATGAGTAAACATAATTACAATCAATTGGACCTTTATATTGTAGATATAGAAACAAAGATAATAAAAAGATTAACAAACTGGCCATTAAGTAACGAAAGATATCCCGTTGTTTCATCAAATGGTGAAGAAATTTTGTTTATATCCGATAAAAACGGAATTAATAACATCTATTTAAAATCTATCAAGGATGTAGACAATCTAGATTCAAAATCGTTAACCGAACTTAAAGCTTTTCCTATTACAAATTCTTTGTGCGAAATTAGTCAACCTTCAATTTCTTATGACGGGAAAAAACTTGTTTTTACTTCTTTATATAAACAGGGTTATAATATTTTTATGTTGAACAATCCTTTCGAAATGACTGCAATTGCAGATTCACTACAACCGACAAAATATATGACTTTAATCCAAAAAAAGAGGAATAATACTATTCCCATTTTTGCTTCTGAAAAAGAATCGAGTTTAGTTGATTCTTCTAATGCTAAATTTTCTATGAAAGACAATAATTTCTCAAATGATTATAACGATTCACTGATAGTTAAAGAAAGAAATATATTTGTTGGACAATATATAAGTAAAAGTGATAACAAAGCAGATTCAACAAAAGTTGATTATAGCCGTTACATATTTGGTGCAACAAAGGAAGAAAGTGATAGTGCAAGATTAGTAAAACGCAGACAACTATTCAGTGAAAAGTTAGATGACAAAGGAAACTTCCTTGTCAACCGCTACAAAGTTAATTTTTCACCAGATTTAATTTATGCCAATGCTGGTTACAGTACACTTTACGGTTTACAGGGTACAACTGTGCTTGCCTTCAGCGATGTTCTTGGGAATCACAGACTTATCGGTATTACAAGCTTACAAATTGATATTAAAAATAGTGATTATGGTATAGCTTACTATTATCTCGAAAAAAGATTGGATCTTGGAATAGAAGCATTTCATACAGCAAGATTTTTATATAGGAGTTCCTTTTTCGGGTACGATTTATATAGATTCAGAAATTTCGGTGCAATTATATCAGCCAGTTATCCATTTAATAGATTTTATAGACTCGATGGCTCTCTAAGTTTAATGAGTGTAACAGCCGAAAACCTGGATAATATTTTTGAACCCATTGATAAATCAACTTATTTTATTCCTGCCTTAAGTTTTGTGCACGATAACACACTTGAAGGTTATACCTCGCCAATTGAAGGTACAAGATATAATTTAACTCTTTTTGGAGATCCCGGATTATTTAGGAAACAACAAAGTTTTTATTCTTTCAATCTTGATTATAGAACATATTTCAGGTTCCTATTTGACAATTCTTTTGCTTTCAGAATCTCAGGTGGCTATTCTGCGGGTGCAAATCCTCAAAGATTCTTTATGGGAGGAACCGAAAACTGGATTAACAGAACTTTTGCAACACAGGACATTCCAATTCAGAATGCCTCAGACTTTGCTTTCCTTACCCCTGCAATGCCCCTACGAGGTTATGATTACGCAGAAAGAATTGGAACTAAATTTTCACTTCTCAACTTAGAACTACGGCTCCCCTTAATTCGTTATCTATTAACCGGTCCCCTTCCCCTTTTATTTCAAAATATTCTTGGTGTTGCATTCCTCGATGCAGGTACTGCATGGAACGATACTCAAAAATTAAAACCTTTTGGTAGAAACCAGGATAATAGTATTATTACAAAAGACTTATTAATAGGTACAGGATTTGGCTTCAGAATTTATATGTTATTCTTATGGAAAATCGATATTGCTTGGAAATGGAATTTAGATAAATTTTCTACTCCAAGATATTATATATCAATAGGAATGGATTTTTAAAAGGTGCACTGATAACATAGATTTAATTTAAATTATTATGTTATCAGTGCTCAAAAAACATATAGACCAAGAACTATTTATTATTATCAGAATTTTTTGTGAAGCTACTATTAGATTTCATTTTATAATCCGTATGATAAAAACCAGTTCCTTTAAAGATTGGTCCTGCTCCAGACCCTATTAATCTTTTTAACTGCCCTCTACATTTTGGACATTCAGTTAAAGGGGTATCTGTTATACTTTGAAATTCTTCAAAAATATAACCGCAATCCAAACACTTATAATCATAAGTAGGCATTATTAACCTCCAACATTTTTATCATAAAATTTTACTTATAAATATAATAATATTA
>FWPU01001641.1_pt1 | contig 47657 bp, 40 predicted proteins | sample 2228361 | NCBI WGS metagenome assembly FWPU01 (sample SAMEA103939777, study PRJEB20133) | metagenome
GTTCGAAGTCCGGCCGGTGGAACCGCACGGCACGGAATTTCGGCTAGTCAAGTACCTCAATCGTAATCAGTTATCTTGACCCGTAGGGGGGAATTTGGTCCGCAACGCGACGGAAGGAGACAGCAAGTGAGTGTGAGACTGACGACTCGGAAGGTTGGCGATGTGACGGTGATTGACGCGGTCGGCCGCATCACCCTGGGCGAGGGAGCCAGCACGTTCCGCAACACAATCCGGGAGCTGGTATCCAAGGGAGACAAGAAGCTGCTGCTCAACTTGGCCGACGTCACCTACATCGACAGTTCGGGAATCGGCGAGCTGGTTTCCGGCTATACGACGGTGACGAATCAAGGCGGACAGCTTAAGCTCCTCCAGCTCACCAAGCGGATCAAGGATCTGCTGCAAATCACGAAGCTGTACACAGTTTTTGAAGTCTTTGATGACGAGGCGGCGGCGGTGCGCAGCTTCGCCTGATCGTGGTTCGGGATTCACCTCCGCAGCGGATCCCTCGCGGCGGGCGGGGGATTCCCGGCGAGAGGATCACCGTTCAACATGCACTTCGGCTATGGGGAGCGCCGTGGCCGGCGAAGCCAGGCGGCCGCGGCACGCCCCGGCCGGAGCGCCAAGCCATGCGCGGAAACGGTAAACGGACGGTCATCATCGCCGAAGCCCTGGCTCTCGTACGTGATGGGATGGCGGCACTGTGTGAATCTTTCGGACGGTTTCAAGTCATCGGGCGTTGCGAAGACGGTTGGGCCGTCCTAGAGCTGATCCAGGATCTCCGCCCGGATTTCGCCGTCCTGGATCTCGACTTGCCGAAACTGCTCTCGCTGGAGGTGACGCGGAAAGTGCGCCAGGCGGGGCTGCGAACCAAGATCATTGTCCTCGGCGCGAGCGACGACCGCAAGACGGTCATCGAAGCCCTGCGGAGCGGCGCCAGCGCCTACGTGCTGAAGAACGGTCCCGGCGAACACCTCCGGGAGGCGCTCGATCAGGCCGGCGGCGGCGGGGTCTATGTTTCCCCGCTGATCGATCTGACGAGCGTGTTTCTGTCTGATGGCAAGCCGGCGCCGGCCGATCCGCTGGAGTCACTCAGCCGGCGGGAGTACCAGGTCTTTACGTTGCTGGTAAGCGGCCTGCGCCCCAAAGAGGTTGCTTCGCGGCTCGCTCTCAGTCCGAAGACCGTGGACACTTATCGCGCCAGCCTGATGCGCAAACTGAACATCCACGATCTGCCGGGGCTGGTGAAATATGCGATTCAGCGCAAAGTGATCCCGGCCGCCTAAGCGCTGGGCGGGGGGTGTGGTACGATACAGGGTAGCCGGCGCAGGGCGGCTGGTGACGATCCGGCGGCTGGAAATCATTCCCGAGGTATCCCGTGGACAGGCTAACGCGCAAGGAACTCAAAACGGACAAGTTTGCCGAAGAGGTCAGCCATACCGTCGAATTTCTGGAACAGCACCGGCGACAGGCGATCATCATCGGCAGCATCGTCGTGGCCGCCATCATGCTCGGGGCCGCCGGCTACTACTACCGCAAGGCTCAACACATGGAGCGGCAGCGAGCTTTGACAGCCGCTCTGGAGATCTATCAGGCGCCGGTCAGCGAATCGCCGGCCGCCGAGGGCGTCCATTTTAAGAGCGAGGCGGAAAAACAGGCGGCCGTTGAGAAGGAGTTCACCAAGCTGGCGGCGGAATATTCGGGGAGTCCGGAAGCGGCGATTGCTAAGTATTACCTGGCGGTGACGGCGTCGGCCGCCGGTGACCAGGAAAAAGCGGAGCGGCTGCTTAAAGAGGTGGCAGAGTCGGCCGATAAGGGGTACGCGTCGCTGGCAAAGTTCTCGCTGGCACAGCTCTATGAGGGTCAGGGGCGGCCGGAGGAAGCCGAGAAGCTTCTGCGGGAGCTGGTGGAGCGGCCCACGATCCTGGTGTCGAAAGAGCAAGCGACCATCGCGCTGGCCGGCGTGCTGGCTAAGAAAAACCCGCCGGAGGCCCGCAAGCTGCTGGAGCCGCTGCGCAGCGAGCGTAGCGCCGTGAGCCGGGCGGCGCTTAGCACGCTGGGGCAGATCCCGGAACAGTAGCGACGCCGGCGATGCCAGACAGCCTCGGCCGGCTCCGCTTCGCCGTCTCGGAGAGCCGGGGGCGGCGGTATCCGGAAACTCCGCATCCCTATCGCAACGAGTTTCAGCGGGACCGCGACCGGATCGTGCATGCCCGCGCGTTTCGGCGCCTGGAGAACAAGACCCAAGTATTCACGCCGGGGCTTTCCGACCACTTCCGCAATCGCCTCACGCACACCATCGAAGTCGCCCAAATCGCACGGACGGTCGCCGCGTGCCTGGAGCTGAATGAAGATCTCACTGAAGCTCTCGCGCTGAGCCATGACATCGGCCATCCTCCTTTTGCGCACGCCGGCGAAGCCGAACTGAATCGGCAGATGGGGCGCTTTGGAGACCGCTTTGACCACAACCTGCATGCGCTGCGGATCGTTGAGTCTTTCGAGCAGCGCTACGCGAGCTTCCCGGGCCTGAACCTGACTTTCGAGGTTCGCGAAGGCATCGTTAAACACTCCCGGGACCTGGACGCGGGCGGCGAGGCCGGTCTGGCGGAGTACCTGCCGGGTCTCCGGCCGCCGCTGGAGGCGCAGTTAATCGATCTGGCCGACGAGGTGGCGTACAACACCGCCGATCTGGACGACGCGCATTCGGCCGGGCTGGTGACGCTGGAGGAGATCTGCGCGAGGCTGCCGCGCTTTGCCGAGCTGCACCGCCGGATCGAGATGCGGTTTCCGGGGGCCGCCGAACGCGTCCGGTTTCACGAAACGCTCCGGCTATTGTTCGACTGGCTGGTTTCCGGCCTGATTGAAGGGACCCGCCAAGCAGTGGCGGCGGCGGCAGTCGGCGATGTGGGCGAGGTACGGCGGCACCCGGAGCGACTCGCCGGATTCACTCCGGAGACGAGCGCGGTTACCCGCCAATTGAAGGGCTTCCTGCACGAGCGCGTCTACAACACGCGCCCGTTGGTGGCCGAGCGGCGGCGCTCGGCCGAGATGATCGCCCGGCTGTTCGAGTTCTATCGCGCTCATCCCGAGCACCTGCCGCCGTCTTACCGGGAGTTGGCGGCCGAGCAGCCGGTGCACCGGGTGGTGTGCGATTACATCGCCGGCATGACCGATCCGTTCTTCAAACGGACCTATGCGGAATTGTTCCCGAAGGAGGACTGAGGGTCGGCGCCGCTATTTTTCGATGCTTGGGACGGCGTTGGAGAACTCCACGGACCGGACGATGTAGAGCTTACGGAGGTGACGTTCGATTTCCGCCACCAGGCGCTCGATGCGCTCCCGCTGGTCGTGCTCGACTTCGACTTTGAAATAGAGGTTAGTCCGCGCCATTCCCCTTTGATGATACGATGAGGTATCCATCCCCAACGGCAGCTCATGAATCGTCGCAGTTTGCTTGGCGCGGCCCCGGCGGCGGCTGCCGCGGCATTCCCTGGTCGAGATCGAATCGTTTCGCAGGAAGCGCGACGAGCTCGGCCTCGCCATGGGCGTGTTTGTGGTGAACTCCGGCGGACGGAAGGGCGACGCCATGGTGGCTAAGAAGTTTCACGACGGCTTCCTCCAGGACGTTCGCCGGGCGGCGGAAATCCACCGGGTGATGGAGACCGAGGCCGCCACGGTGACCTCGGGGCTCGCCGTCGATTACCTGTCCGCCGACGAGCAGACCGCCCACTGCATTGAAGCGCTCCAGCGCGCCGCCGAGATCGTGGAAAGCAGCAACATGCTACGGGTGCCGGAACCGCTGAACGTCCGCGTCGACCACGCCGGCTACTTCGTCGTTTTCTGCGAGCCCGCGCACCGGATCGTGAGCGCCGTTGACCATCCGCGGGTGCGGATTCTGTTTGACATTTACCACGGGCAAATTTCCGAGGGGAACCTCATCCATCAAATCCGCAGGTACCGGCACTGGATCGGCTATTTCCAGGTTGGCGACGTGGCCGGGGGCCACGAGCCTTACACCGGCGAGATCAATTACGACAACGTTTTTAAAGCTATTTACGGGAAGGGCTATAACGGCATCGTCGGCATGGAACACGGTCTGGCCGTCCAGGGGATGGACGGCCTGAAGAAGTGCTTTGAGGCCTACCGAAAGGCCGACGCCTGGCCGGTCTGAGTTCGCATGAATCCGTGCCAAATCTGTGAGAAGCGCCGTCCTGAGCGGCACTGTCCGGCCCTGCGGGACGACATCTGCGCCCGCTGCTGCGGCGAGGAGCGTGAGCATTCCATCGAGTGCCCGCTGGAGTGCCCTCACCTTCAGGAGGCGCACCGTTACGAGAAGCTTCCCGAAATCGACCCCAGCCGCGTACCGTACCGCGACATCCGGATCACCGATGAGTTTCTCGATCAGAATGAGGCTTTCATTGCCTATGTTATGCGGCATCTGCTGGCTGCAGCGCTGGAGACGCCGGGTGTGGTGGACACAGACGTCCGCGAGGCGCTGGAATCGATGATCCGGACGCAGCTCACTTTGGAGAGCGGCCTCATTTACGAAACCCGCCCCACCAACCCCTACGCCGCTGCGATTCAGCAGCGGCTGCGGGCCGAAATCGAACGGTTTCGCCGCCTGGTCGCCGAGCGCAGCGGCGTGCATTCCGTCCGGGACAAAGACGTGCTCGGCGTGCTCGTGTTCCTCCAACGCCTGGAGTACCGGCACAACAACGGCCGCCGGCGCGGCCGGGCGTTTTTGGGTTTCCTGCGGAGCTGCATAAGCGAGGCCGGGCTTTCGCAGCAGCAGTCGCTGATCGTGCCCTGAGCTTTGACCGGCGCGCGTCACCGCGGTGTGCGAAACTGGAGGTAAAAGAGAAGGTTGAAGACGGGTTTCATCGTTTTTGCGCACGGCTCGCGCATCGACGGCGCCAATGATGCGGTGCGGGCGGTGGCGGCCGAGATGGCGCAGGCGGGCGGCTACGATTTGGTGGAGGTGGCGTTTCTGGACTGCGCCCCGCCCGATCTGGTCACCACGGTCGGCCGCCTGGTGGAGCGGGGGGCCGAACGCATCGTTGTAATTCCGTACTTCCTGACGCTGGGCCGGCACGCCGCCGTCGACCTGCCGCGCATCGCCGAGCAGGCGTCACGCATCCATAGCAACGTGCCGATCGAGATCGCCGCGCCGATGGACGGGCACCCGGCGCTGGCGCAAGTGCTGTTGCAGCGGGCCAGAGAAGCGCTCGGCTGAGGCGCGGGAGGGGTGAGAAGCTGCTGGCCAGGCTGATCGAGTTCCGAGACATAGGTCCGGAGGTCCGGCATTTTGTCTTCGAAGCGCTGGAAGTGGAGCGCTTCGACTTTGTGCCGGGGCAGTTTGTGTCTCTAACGGACGAAGTCGGCGGCATCAAGGTCACCCGCGCTTATTCGCTGGCCTCGGCCCCTAACCGCAACCGCTTTGAACTGTGTCTGAACCGCGTCAACCTGGGCCGCTTCTCCCCCCACCTGTTCGCCCTCCGGCCCGGCCGGTGCGTGCCGATGACCGGGCCCTTCGGCTCTTTCCGGCTCCGGGACCCGGTCAGCGATTCGGTCTTCGTGGCCACCGGGACCGGCATCGCGCCCTTCCGATCGATGCTCAGCGATGCGGCTGCCTGGAGGGCCGGCAAGCAGTTCACGCTCATCCTCGGCGTGCGCTACGAAGACGGCATTCTTTATGAGGAGGAATTCCGAGCCATGGAGCGCGCGCACAGCGGATTCCGATTCTGGCCGGTGGTCAGCCGTCCCGGACCCGCCTGGAAAGGACGGACGGGGCACGTTCAGGCCCATGTGCCGGAAGCCGTGGGCAGCCGGCGGGACCTGGATGTCTACATCTGTGGTTTGCGCCGGATGGTGGATGAAGTCCGCGCCCTGCTGAAACAGATCGGATTCGACCCGAAGCGCCTGATCTACGAGAAATACGACTGATAAAGCGGGGCCGGTGGTGAAACTAAGCTAGTGAGGCCCCGGGGGTGCGGCGGATTGCGCTGTTAGCGGCGGCGGCTGTGTGCGCCTTTGGCGGCGCGGCGCTGATTCTGTTCTGCCTGCTGCCGCGCCCGCTCCTTGCGCTGGACTACCTGGTGATCGGCGCCGTAGCCACCGCCGTCGCCCTGCTGGCGAGCTTGGCCGTGCTGTTGCGCACGTGGAGCCGCGCCGCCGATGCGTTGCCCAAGCTCAGGTCGAAGCGGCCGGACGAGTGACCTCGCGCACCTCGACGCCGGCCAAGATCTCCTCGATCTGAGCGCGGTTGGCTAAGTCAAGGCCGGGCAGCCGGGCCGAGGCGGTGCCGGCGGCCACTCCCCAACGAAGAGCCTCCGCGAAATCCTTTCCTTGCGAGACGCTCCAGACGAAGGCGGCGTTCAGGGCATCGCCGGCCCCGATCGAGCAGATGGCATCCACGGTCGGCGGAATGACCTCGAAAACGGCACTGCCGTAGGCGGCCACTACGCCCCGGCTTCCCAGGGAGAGGATCACGGACTCCGCCCCCAGCTCCTGGATGCGCCGCACCGCATCATAGAAGTGGCTCCTCGTCACCAGCGCCCGGTTCAGCAAGCGCTCCGCCTCCATGAGGTTCGGCGCTACGAGCGTCGGCCCGGCTTCCAGGCCTTCCTGAAGGGGACCGCGGTCGGCGTCGAGCAGCGTGCTCACCTTCGCGGCCCGGGCCTGCTCGATGATCCGGCGGTAGAAATCGCTAGGAACCCCCGGCGGAAGGCTGCCGCAGATGAGCAACCAAGCAGCCTTCGGCAAGGCACGAAGGACTGTCTCCTCCAGCCGCCGGACCTCGTCCGGCTCCAGCTCGGGGCCGCGCTCGTCCAGCTTCACCGTCAGACCTTGCCGGTCGGTGATCGAATAGTTCGTCCGGATAGCGCGGCGGATCCGCACCAGCTCAACCGGGAAACCGTGGAAGCGCAAGAAGCCTTCGAACCGCTCGATGGCCAGCGTCGGGGCGCCGAGGGAGTGCAACAGCAGGGAGGCCTTGATGCCACGCCCGCCGGCGGCCTCGGACCGCGCCAACAAATAGGCCCGGTCGTCGAAGGCCAACCGGTCCGCAGTGAAGTTCAGATCGATGGCCGGATTCGCCGTAACCGTTACGATCAAGTTCCTCATTGTACCCGAGCGCAGAGCCGCCGGCCGGCGGCGAGGGTATAAGATATGGTTCCATGAATCGCAAACTTGCCGCCGCGGCAACAGCGCTGCTGGCCGGTCTGACGGTTCACTGCGCGCCGGAGCGGGCGCCTGAAACCGAGGCCGGCCTCCGGGCGCTCGCCCGCGAGCGCCTGGCTGAAATCGACGGCGCCATTCGCGTCGAGGAGCTCCGGCGGCCGGTCGAGGTGCTGCGCGATAAGTGGGGAGTGCCGCATATATTTGCTTCGTCGGCCGAGGATCTGTTCTTCGCGCAAGGATTTGTGGCCGCACAAGACCGTCTGTACCAGATGGAGATTTGGCGGCGGATGGGCAGCGGCGAACTGGCGGAGGTTTTCGGCCCGGATTACGTCGAACGGGACCGTTTCGCGCGGCTGGTGCGCTACCGCGGCGACATGGACGCGGAGTGGACCAGCTACTCGCCCGACACCTACCGAATCGCCGCCGCGTTTGTGCAAGGGGTCAACGCCTTCGTCCGCCATTGTGGCGACCGGCTGCCGATCGAGTTTGAGCTACTGGGCTTCCGGCCCGGTGAATGGCGCCCCGAGCACTGCCTGCTGCGCATCGCCGGTCTGTCGATGACGCGCAACGCGTCGCAGGAGCTGGCGCGGGCCGAGATGACGGCGGCGCTCGGTCTGGAGGCCACCCAGCGCTTCCTGCCGCCGGACCCGCCGCGCCGGCTCGACCCCGACCCCGCGCTCGAGCTGAGCGGTCTGGATGGGCGGGTGCTGAGCGCTTACCGCGCCGCCATTTCGGCGCCGGCGCCGGCGGAGACGGCAGGGAGCAACAACTGGGTCGTCGGCCGGGCCTTGTCGGCCACCGGGAGTCCTCTGCTGGCCAGCGACCCGCACCGGGCCGTGACCCTGCCCTCGCTCCGCTACATGGTCCATTTGGTGGCGCCGGGCTGGAACGTCATCGGGGCCGGCGAGCCCGCCCTGCCCGGGGTCGCCATTGGGCACAACGAGCGCGTCGGCTGGGGTTTCACCATCGTGCAGTACGATCAAACCGATCTGTACGTCGAGCACACCGACCCCGCGAATCCGCGGCGGTATCGTTACGGAGACCAGTGGCTCGATATGACCGTCGAGCGCGAGCAGATCCGCGTCAAAGGCCGGCCGGAACCGCTTGAGGTCGAGCTCAAGTTCACGCGGCACGGCCCGGTGATCTGGGAGGACCCGGCCAACCACCGTGTCGTGGCGATGCGCTGGGCCGGCCAGGAGCCGGGCACGGCGGGATATCTCGGCAGCCTGGCGCTCGACCGCGTGCGCAACTGGGACGAGTTTGTCCAGGCCATGGGCCGGTGGAAGCTGCCGTCGGAGAACATGATTTACGCCGATGTGGACGGCAACATCGGCTGGATTCCGGCCGGCCTGCTGCCGGTGCGGGCAAACTGGTCGGGGCTGTTTCCGGTGCCGGGCTTCGCCGCCAAATATGAGTGGCAGGGCTTCCGCACGGTCGAGCAATTGCCCCGGCGGTTCAATCCGAAGGAGGGCTACATCGCCACGGCCAACCACAACATCCGCCCCCGCGACTACCCATTCGACCTGGGCTTTGACTGGGCCGCGCCGTACCGCTTCCGCCGGATTGACGAAGTGCTGCGGCGCGGCGGCAAGTTCACGGTGCGGGACTTCGAGCGCCTCCAGCACGACGAAACGTCGCTGCCGGCGCGTGAGCTCACCGCCCTGCTGCGGCAGGCGCCGGATACCGGTTCAGCCGGCTTCCGCAGCGCCCGCGAAATGCTTCTGGCCTGGGATCACGTTCTGGGCAAGGACTCGGCGCCGGCCGCTTTATTCGAGATCTGGCTCGGCAAGCTGACGGCGCGGTTGGTGGAGCGCGCGGCGCCGGCTGAACATCGCGCCCTGGTGGCGCGCCACCTCGAGCTGCCGGTTCTCATCGATTTGCTGAGCCGGGCGCCCGGGCCGGAGCGCGTTGCCATCTTTGAGAGTTCCCTGGAGGAGGCGTGGTCGGAGGCTGCCGCTGTACTCGGCCCCGCTTCCGACGGCTGGCGTTGGGGAAAGCTGCACACCATAACCTTCCGCCACCCGCTGTCGTCGACGCCAGCGCGGCGAGCTGTCTTCGACCGCGGGCCGGTCGAGCGCGGCGGGGATGGCTACACACCCAACGCGACGCGCGGCGCGGGGTACCGCCAGACTCACGGCGCCTCCTACCGGCATGTGCTCGATTTGGGCGACTGGGACCGTTCGGTCTTCACCAGCACGCCCGGTGAGTCGGGCCAGCCGGAGAGCCCTTTTTATGACAACCTGCTTCGGCTCTGGGCCGAAGGGCGCTATGCGCCGCTGCTTTACAGCCGGGCGGCCATCGAAGCAAACACGGCACACCGGCTGATGCTCCGACCGCGGGACTGACTGCAACGGCCGGGGCCTCCGGCCGTGCTACAATCTGTCGCGTGGCCGGAGCCGCTGTGCCGCAGAACTACTCCCGCCGGGAGGCTTGCCGGCTGCTGAACCTCACCGAGCGGCAACTTCGAAGCTGGGAGAAACAGGACCTGGTGCCGGTGCGGCAGACCTACGGGTTCGCCGACCTGCTGGCCCTGCGCACCTTGATCCAGTTGCGCAAGAGCCGGGTATCGCCTCTGAGGATCCGCCGCGCCGTCCAGGCGTTGCGCGAAAAGCTGACTCAAGTGGACGACCCGCTGGTGGAGTTCAAGATTTTCAGTGAAGGAAAGCGCGTGATTGTCCGGCTTGGACGCGAGACGATCGAGCCGGTTTCCGGGCAGCTCTTGCTGGATTTTAGCGCGGCCGACGTGCGCCGGCTGGTGTCGTTCCCGCCGGAGAAGACCCGGAAACAAGAGCTGCGCCGCCGTGATCACGACCGGGCGGTGGCGGAGAAGCTGTTTGAGGAAGCGCTGGAGGCGGAAAGCCGCGGGGCGGTGCGGGAGGCGATGGGGATTTACGAGAAGGTCATCGAGCTGGATCCGGGCTTTGCCGGGGCGTTCGTGAACCTAGGCACGTTGCACTTCACCGCGCGCAACCTCGAACAGGCCGAGCGACTCTATCGGGAGGCGGTCAAAGCGGACCCGGAGTATCCGCTCGCCCATTTCAACCTTGGCAATCTTTACGACGAGATGGGGAAGCGGGATGAGGCGCTGCGCGAATATGAGGTTGCTCTCCGCCTCCATCCCTCCTACGCCGACGCCCATTACAACATTGCACTGTTGCATCAAGCGGCCGGCCGATTCCTTCAGGCCGTCCATCACTGGAAGTGCTATTTGAAGCTCGATCCCGGCAGCCCATGGTCAGCGATCGCCCGCCGCGAATTGGACAAGCTCTACCGCGCCATGGTGCTGGAGAGCGGGGAGGGAAATTGTTAGTCCGGGCTCCTTGGCGCGGGCGGCCGGCTGTGTGTTAGCTGTGTATCGGATGCGCCCGCTGCTGAAGATCGTGCGGCTGAACCTGCTACGGTATGCGGCCGCCGTTCGCACCCTGAAGCACTTCTCGGATTGGGCCTCGAAAAGGACCTTCCTGATGCGTGTGATCCGCCACTGCAGCTACCGCGAGGCGAACCCTCCGACGAAACTGGAAGCGCCGCTGATCGCGCTGCGGCTGGCCCCGCTGGAGGGGGCGGTGATCCATTGCCGGTCGGGTCTGGCCGACTTCGGGGTGATTTACGACACTTTCGAGGGCGCTTATCATTTGCCGCCGCCCGACTTGCTGCCCATCGAATCCATTCTCGATTTGGGCAGCAACATCGGCCTGACCATGGTCCACTACGCGGCGCTGTTCCCCAACGCGAAAATCCTCGGGGCCGAGCTGGACGCCGGCAACTACTGGGTCGCCAAAAAGAACATCGAGCAGTTCGGCGAGCGGTGCCGGATCGTTCACGCGGCGGTCTGGCATGAACCGGGCGAGGTCCCCTACGGAGGTGTGCGCGAATCGGGCTACGCCGTCATCATCAAGGAGGGCGAGAAAGTCAAAGACAAGGTTCGGGCGGTGACCGTGGACGCACTCATCGACAAACTTGGCGTGCCGATGGTGGATTTCGTCAAGATGGACATCGAGGGGGCCGAGCGCGAAGTGATTCGGAACGCGGGCTCCTGGATCGGCCGGGTCCGCTGCCTGAAAGTCGAGGTTCATCCCGACAAGGCGTCCCAGTGGTATTCAGTTGATGACTGCTATTCGGATTTGACCCGCCTGGGGATGCGCTGCACGTTTGACCCGGCGCATCCGGCCTGCGTGATCGCGCGGCGCGCCTGAGGGCCGGCGGCTCAGGACGCAGCTTAGGGCCGGTCGCGGAACTCCGCATACCAGTTCTGCACCACGCGGATTACGGGCGCCGGGATCTCGCCGGCCGGCTCGATGGTCACAAAGCGGCGCCCGTCGGCCGACACGTCGTACTGCGGAGCGTAGGTGCGCAAGGAGCGGAATCCGGCCGAGGCGAAGAGCCGCTTCGCCGGCCCTAGTGCGAACCCAGGCCGGGTTGTCACCGCGACGGCCACCAGTGTGTCATCCTCGACGTAAAAGATCTCTTTTCCGTCCGCGCTCCAGCGGGGCTGGGTTCCGCCGTTGGTCGAGACCTGCCACTTGCCTTCCGCTTGCGGAAATGGCCGGACGTAGACCTCATAGCGGCGGCTCTCGTCGGAAACGTAGACGACGAAGCGGCCGTCCGGGGAGAATTTCGCCCCCTCTTCGTTGAACGGCGTCACCAGAAACGGGGCTGGTTCGTAGCTGCCGTCATCCGGTTTCCGCCGCAGATACCAGAGGTCTCGTCCGGTATCCGGATTCACGCGGGAGTACAGCAGGTACGTCTGATCGGGCGACCAGTCCGATACCAGGTGCGCGCCGATTCCGGCGGCCAAAGCCCGCGCCTCACCGCGGCCATCGGCCGGCTTCACAAAGATGCGCCGGCCGCCCTCGCGCAAGGAGGTGAACGTCACGTGGCTGCCCGACGGCGACCAGATCGGAGCATAATCCGGGGCCTCGTCGAACGTCAGGCTGGTCTTGACGGGTCTGCCGGTGTGATGCACCCAGATATCGCGCTCGTTCTCCATGGCCGAAACCACCACGTTGCGGCCATCCGGAGACAAGTCAGGATCCCACATCAACGGCTGGGGCCGGCCGAAGGCGGCCAGCACCTTGCCGTCCCGGTCGCGCCACAGGAAATGCCAGCGGGCGCCGCTGCCGGTGTCGAGGTAGACCAGGGTCCCATCGGAGGCCACGCTGGGGTACGCGGCATGCTGTGCGACCGGGAAGGCCTCCCCCGCCGGCCTCAGGGTCTCGATGGAGAACGGCAGCGCAAACAGGATGCTGGAATCGTCCCGGCTGGGCTGGTAGAGGATATGGCCGGACGGCGCATAGATGAAGGGCCCCCCTTTGGTCAACGCGGCCCGCTCGCCGCTGTCGAGGTCCTGCACGACAATTTCACCTTGATTGACTGCGCCGGAAAAGAACAGCAACGCCCGCCGGCCGGCGCTCGGCGGCAGGAACTGCGGGAAGGCGTGCGTCTTGCCTTCGTCTGCCTGGCCGGGCTCAATCAGCAGCTTCGGCGTGCCGCCCCGGGCCGAGACTTCATAGAGGCGGTGAGGGATGCCGGAGCTAAAAACCACCGAACTGCCATCCGGGTTCCAGGCGCCGGTGAAGAGGATTTCCGGAGCGCCGGGCAGCGGACACAGCGTGATGGGCGGGCCGCCGGCCACCGCGACTTTTTTCAGTTCCAAGCCTTGGGCGAACCCGACGAAGTCGCTCCCCGGCGACCAGAACGGATAGCGGGCCCCTTCGGTTCCCTCGATTTCTCGCGGCCGGTCCTGGTCCAGTGTGCGGATGACCAGCCGCGGCGGGTTGCCGGCCAGGTAGGCAATGTGCCTGCCGTCGGGAGAGATCTGGGCCGGCCCGTCAGCCAGCCGGTCCGCCGTCAGCGCCAGCTTTCGCAGCGGCGCTTCGGTGGCCGGACGGCTAAGCCACACAGCCAGCAGAATCCCGATGGCGCCGATGGCGAGGACGAGCGCCGCGGCAAGCGCCACCAGCGTCCTCTTCATCAGCCGCAGCCGGCGCTGCACGACCGGGGGCACGGGCAGGAATGCCTGTGACGGGGTCGCCTCCAGGATCCACTGCAGCTCATCCCTTAGATCGCCGGCGGACTTCCAGCGCCGCTCGGGGTCTTTCTCCAAGCACTTGGCGATCACGTGGTCCAGCGCGGGCGGCGACAGCGGGTCCAGGCTGGATATCGGCGGCGGGTTGGTGCGCATGATCGCGGCAATCAGGCCCGCCCTCGACTTGCCTTCAAAGGCCCGCCGCCCTGTGATGAGCTCGTAGACCAGGGCTCCGAAGGAAAAGATGTCCGAACGGAAGTCGGCCTCCTTGCCCTCCCACTGTTCCGGGGCCATGAAACGGAGCGTGCCGAGGATTGCGCCTTTCTTCGTCAGATCGTCGGTTTTCGAGCTCTCGGCGGCCGCCTCGGGCGGAGGGGCCGGCTTGGCCAGCCCGAAATCCAGCAGCTTGACGCCCCGCTTGGTCACCAGTACGTTGCCTGGCTTGATGTCCCGATGTACGATGCCGTGGCGGTGAGCGTAGTCCAGCGCATCGGCGATCTGCACGGCGACCCGCAGCGCTTCTTCGACCGGCATCGGTCCCTTGAGCGGCTTGCCCTCGATATACTCCATCACGAGGTAATCGGCGCCGGCCTCGTGGCCGACGTCGTGCAAGGTGCAAATGTGCGGGTGGTTCAAGCTGGAGATGACCTTCGCCTCGCGCTCGAATCTGTGGCGAACCTCCGGGCTGCTGATTTGGTCGCCCGGCAGAACCTTTAGCGCCACGGTGCGGCGGAGGCGTGTGTCCTCCGCCTTGTAGACTACGCCCATCCCCCCTTGGCCGAGCTTGCTGAGGATCCTGTAATGCGAGATCGTTTGACCGACCACGGTCCGCCTCCGAATGGGCTATCCCAATGGTAGCGCCCCACCTGGGCGGTGACAATTGGGCGCCGGGTCGGATCGCCGCCGGCACGTTTGGAAACTTGATTGCGCGCTCGATGATTGCGGTCGGTCCAAGACATGTGACTACGGTGTCCTGACGGCGCCGGGGTTTGTAGTTTCTGCCCGGCGCGCGACCGGACCTGGTAATTTTTTCCGGCGGAGGAAAGCATGGGCGAACCCCAAACCAGGCGCGGCGCCGGGCCCGGCCAGTCGAGGTGGGATCGGAGGCGCAAGCCCCGGTTCCCATTGCAGCTTCGTTGCCGCGTCTCTTCCTGCTGGGGCACGCTGGCCGGGATGGCCGGCACGACGCGAGATATCAGCCGCTGCGGCGCGCTGGTGGAATTCCGGGACTTGCCTCCGACGTATTCGCTTCCGGCGGTGGGAGAGGAAGCGCTCCTGGAGATCGATCTGCCGAACGCCGGAAACTTTACCCCGAGGCGCCTTCAGTGCGTGGCCCGGGTGGTACGCGTCACCGGCGCGGATTCGAAGCGCTATGCGGTCGCCTTCGATTTCGGCCGGGTAATCATTTAGAAACGCCCCCAGTCCTTGGCCCGAGGCCAGGCGCCCTCCTTACCGGGCTGGAGGCGTTCGATTTCCGGACGCGCTTCGTTCAGCGCCCGCCGCCGGCGAGGGTAACAACACAACGCCCGCGCCGCGGCGGCGCTTCGATGTAGCGTGGATTCCGCGCCGAATCCCTCAGCGTTTGCCGGATCCGCTTGACCGCCGAATCGAGCCCGCGATCGAAGTCAACGCGAGGTGTCGGCCGGCCGAATCTTCCGGCGCAGCTCCTCCCGGGTGACCCACCGCCCGCGCTTGCGCAACTCGGCGGCCGCGACTATGTCTCCGACGGCTGGACAGCCGTCGTGGCGGGCCTGGCGGCCCGTTCCGCGCGCTCGCTATCGAGGCCCGACCGGAGGTCGAACCGGGGCCGCAGCGATAGCGAGGGGACGGCCACAAGTTCCGCGGTCACCGGCACCTCCCTCGCTTGCCTCTATCCAGGGGGGTTCACCACCCTGAGGTGTTTGTAACGGCAAAAGTCCTGGTCGGCGGACCATGCCTCGGTGACACCATTTCCCAAGCAGATGGCTGCGAATGCCGACATCAGCGGCGCGACCTGTTGATCCGGCTGGATAGCTCCCTGTCGGTCAATGGGTAAACTCTTCAGTTCGGTCCGAGCACCGCCGGAGGAGAACTCCACGGTTTCTTCACTCCGCATGCATTGAGGGGGACCGCTGAAGTCGCTCACACTCGATCTCGCCCGGAAGGGGAGACCGATGAAGCGACTGAGGAGGAGTTGCCTGACCTTGGGGGCGGCGCTGCCGTTGCTCGCCGAGATGCCGAATCCAACGTCGAAACTTGTCGTGCAGGTGTACAACTACGGAGAAGTTGCCCCGTTCGACTCTGCGGCAGGCCGAACAGGAGGCAGCCCGGATCTTTCTCGACACGGGCGTGGAGACGGAATTCCTCGATTACCCCTTGTCGCCGGCCGAGGCGGCGCTGTACCCGGATTGGCAAGCTTCGGCCGGATCGACGATCCTCTCGCTGAGAATGGTTTGCCGGGACATGGCCCAACGCACGGGCCTGCCGAAACTGAGCTTCGGGCGCGGGTGGCTCCGGAAGAGAGCCGAACTCGGAGCCATTCCCTCTGGGCCGGCGGCGCCCCGGCGCTGAAATGCCACGGGGTACGACGCGCCGATGTTCTCCCTGAAGGGACGGCGTGGGAGCGGGCCCGCGGCTTTACTGGTTCTCGGGCTTGGCCCCCGTCAGGCCCTGGTCGGCCCTGGCGGGGTCGAAGGCGGGGTTCGGCCGCGGCATGTTGGCCTTCACCGACGCGCGCCAGGCCTGGAGCTTGTTGTGCAGTTCGGCGGCCTTGTCGGGCATCTTCTGCGCCAAGTTGTTGCGCTCGCCGATATCCTCGGCGAGGTGGTAAAGCTCCCGGCGCCCATCCTCGTAAAATTCGATCAGCTTCCAGTCGCCTTCGCGGATGGCTCCGCCGGGCTGGCCGCCCTGGTTGGAGTAGTGCGGGTAATGCCAGTAGAGCGCGTCGCGGTGGAGGCTTCCGGTTCCCCGGAGCACGGGCACGAGGCTGACACCGTCGATCGCGAGCGAGGGGTCGGCTTCCACGCCGGCGATCTCTCGGATGGTCGGGAAGTAGTCGATGCTGGACACCGGGACGCCGGAGACCGAGCCCGGGGGGACGGCGCCCGGCCAGCGCACGATCAGCGGCACGCGGATGCCGCCTTCGTACAGGTGGCCCTTGCCGGCCCGGAGCGGCCGATTTGACGTGACCGGGTCTTTGCGGCCGCCTTCGTACAGCAGCCCGCCGTTGTCGGAGGTGTAGAAGACAACCGTGTGGTCGGCGATGCCAAGCTCACTCAGCTTGCTCAGCAGCCGCCCGACGTTCTCATCCAGGCTCGCCACCATTGCGGCATAGGTGGCGTTGTTCTGCCGGCGGCGCCCGGCGGCCCTCGGCTCGTACCTGGCGATCAGCTCCTTTTTGGCCTGAAGCGGCAGGTGCACCAGGAAGTAGGGAAGGTAAAGAAAAAAGGGCCTGTCCCGGTTTTTCTCGATGAAGGCCAGCGCCTCAGTGGTCAGCCGGTCGGGAAGATACTGGTTCTGGTCGCCGCCCTGAAGGTTCGGCAGGTCAAACGGGCCGAAGTAGGACCTGGGCGAGCCGCGGGCCGTTCCGGCGACGTTGAGGTCGAAGCCCTGGGTGGTGGGGTCGAAGCCCTCGCCGCCGAGGTGCCACTTGCCGGTGCTGGCGGAGGTATAGCCGGCGGGCTTCAGCATTTCGGCAATGGTGATTTCCTCGTGTGGCAACTGCTGGTGAAACGAGGGCACGAGCAGCCGCGCCGCCGGCCATTGCTTCCGTCCCGGGATCCAGTCGGTTATGTTGAGCCGCGCCGGGTACTTGCCGGTCAGGATCGCCGCGCGCGTCGGCGAACAAACCGGACAGGCGGCGTAGGCGTTGGTGAACTTCATGCCCTGGCCGGCGAGCCGGTCGATGTTGGGCGTTTCATAGAAGTCGCTGCCGAAACAGGCGTTGTCGGTCCAGCCGAGGTCATCCACGAGAATGAAGACGAAGTTGGGTCTGCGGCGCTGCTGCGCCGGCCCGCCGCCGGCGAGCTGAGCTGAGGCGCCGAGCGCCCCGAAGGCGACACTTCCGAGAAACTGACGGCGAGAATAGCGCTTCATGATCTGTTTCCTACGCGTAGCTGGAGATGAGTCCCTTGTTCTTCTCCGCCCGTTCCTTTTCGATCCGCTGCTGGTAGCCGCTTTCGCGGTAGGCCGCCAGCGGATTCTCGGGCAGGCCCTTGGAGCGGCGCCACTGCCGGAGGGCCGGGCGGACGTCGGTGGCGAACGCCTGCCGCAGGCACTCTTCGGCATCGATCAGTTCGCAGCGCTGCTGGTGGCGGGCCAGCGCGGTATGGTCCACCAGCGCGGCTTTGGCCTTCAGCTCCTGGGCGTTCATGGCCGTCTGGATCGTCTCTTCGATTTTGGGCTTCAGGTTGTGGCTCTGGTCGATCATGTAGCCGATCGGCGGGCGGCGCCCGGTCTCCCATTCGAAGAGGTGGATTTCGTGGAAGATCCGGAAAATCTGGTACGGGTCGATCGAGCCGATGGTGAGGTCGTCGTCGGCGTAACGCCGGTCGTTGAAGTGGAAGCCGCCGAGCATCTCCTCGGCCAGCAGCCAGGCCACGATCTGTTCGATGTTCTGGGCCTGATAGTGATGGCCGGTATCGACGAGCACCTTTGCCTGCGGCCCCGCCGCCCGCGCCAGCAGCAGCGCCATACCCCAGTCGGCGATGTCGGTGTGATAGAAGGCGGGCTCGAAGGGTTTGTACTCCACCAGCAGGCGCGCGCCTGAAGGCAGCCGGCCGTGCGCGGCGCGAAGCCCTTCGATAAACCATTCGCGGCGCCGGCGAATGTTGGCCGTGCCGGGGTAATTCGAGCCGTCAGCGAACCAGAGCGAAATATCGCGGCTGCCGGTTTGGCCGGCGATGTCGATGCAATCGAAGATGTGCTCCAGGGCGCTGCGCCGGACCGCCGGATCGGGATTGCCGAGCGAGCCGTGCTTGTAGATCTGGTCCTCGAACACGTTGGGATTGATCGCGCCAATGCGCACGCCGTGTTTGGCGGCAAGCGCCAACACCTCGCCGGCGCTGTCTTTGCCCTTGGGGAAATCCCACAGTACATGCACCGCCACCGACGGGCAGCAACCGGTCACCTTGTGCACCTGCCCGGCGTCGCTTAATTTGTCTTCGATGCTCACCGCCGCCCCCGGCTGGACGAACTTGCCAAACCGGGTGCCGGTCTGGGCAAACCCCCAGGAGGGGATCTCGATTTCGAACGAATCCAGTGTGTTAAAGACGATCTCTTCCTGTTTGCTGGTCATAGAGGGGCTCCTGCGGGCCATTCATTCCCTGTCATGATACTCCCGCGGCGAGCGCTGCAACCGGTTGCGGGGCGCCGTCACGCTGCGGCGGCCAATGTCTCAAAAAACAGGTCGAGATCGGAGGGGCGGGTATGGATGTGGGTGGAGATGCGGAGCGGGTTGCCCTTGGTCGTCCAGATCCGGCGCTGGTCGCAGAGCCGCCAGAGCTGCTGGAGATCCGGCAACCTCACGCGGAAAGCCACCATTGCACCGTACATCCGGTCGTCGTCCGGGGTCAGCAGTTCCACATAGGGAAGCTCCTGGGCGCGCTCCCTGGTGCGCCGGGCGAGTTCGTGGATCCGGTCGTAGATGCGCTCGGGCCCGATGCGCTGGGCGAAGCGAACCCCTGCCATCAACCCCTCGAAGATCGCCCGGTTGTTGGTTCCGACGCGCATGAAACGTGCGGCCTTCAGCTCGAGCTTATCCCAGCCGCCGGTGGCCACGAGCGGAAAGTGCCGGTCCAGTCTGTCTTCGCGGATGTAGAGCAGGCCGCAGCCGGCGGGCGCGAACAGCCACTTGTGCGGACTTCCGGCGAAATAGTCGCAGCCCAACTCGGAGATCCGAAGCCGCACTTGCCCGTTCATGTGGGCGCCATCGACGACTGTGACAATGCCTTTGGCCCTGGCGGCGTCACAGATCTCCCGCACCGGCAGAACCAGCCCCGTCCTGGTCGTAATCCCGCTGAAGCTCAGGACCCGCGTGCGGGGCCGGAGGGCGGAGACGATCAAATCCGCCAGTTGCCCGGGACTTTTCGGGGGCAGCGGAATCGGAACCTGCCGGACCGAGATGCCGTCGCGCGCCGCCCGGAGCTCCCACGGGCACCGCCCGCTGGGGTGCTCCTGGTCGGTGATGAGGACCTCGTCGCCGGCCTTGAGCCGCATGCCGCCGGCAATGATCGACATGGCCTCGGTGGCGTTGTGGGTGAGCGCCAGCTCCTGGGTCTGACAACCCACAAACGAGGCCAGCTCGGTCCGGTATTCCTCGAGGGTCTCGTAACCCCAGCGCGGATACTCGTCCATGAGCAGGGCCGCCGAGCGCTGGAGGTAGTCGACGACGGCCTGCACCACCGGTTTCGGCGCCACGCCCAGTGAGCCATTGTTCAGGAAGGCGCGCCAGCCCGGCAGCAGAAACTGGCCGGTGCGCAGCTTGGACCAATATTTCTCCGGCTGCCGCTCCAGCAGCCGGGCATCGGGCAGCGGGGGCGCGTTCCTGCCCACGGCGGCCGCCGGGAGGCCGAACATGGCGGCCGCCCAGGGAACAGCTTGCAGGGCCTGGCGGCGGCTGAGTTGCATCTATGAATCTCCCTGCCGGCGCTGCGCCTTAGCCTGGAGGCGCTGGGCGAAGCGCTCCACGTTGATCACAAAGCGCTCGTGGCTCCCCTCGGCGATCTTCTCCACCTCGTCAACGGCCCACACCTTGAAGGTGATCCGGCGGTCGTCGACCGCCGTGACCTCGGCGTGAAAGGTGACGCTTAACCCCATGGGGGTGGCGGCCAGGTGACGCAGATTGATATGGGTTCCGACGGTGTCGTAGCCCTTTTCGAGATACGGCGTGACGGCGTCGCGCGAGGCCATTTCCAACTGAGCGACCAGAAAGGGAGTGGCCAGCACGCGCGCCGCGTCGCGGCCGAGGAAGTCGATGGCGACCTCACCGGTAACCAGCAGCTTCCGTTGTGCGCGCGCCCCGATCGGTATGCCGGCCATGGGCTCTATGTTACCCTAAAATCAGTGGCTTGCCGAAAGCCGGGCAACCGGCGGTGGTGGCCGCGCATCATATCTGGTAGGCTTGATGCTTACGGGCGGAACTTCTTGAGGGTACCGCCAGACGAACAAACTTGTGAGGCCGACACTGAGACGAGTAGCAATTGTTGCCGCCTTCTGGATTCTTCCGAACCTCTGGGCCGAGCCCGGCAAGAGGACCGACCCCGGGCATCGCATCCTCCAGCAATACCTGGAGAACGCCCGCGACCAGCGGTTGAATCTGCGCAACGTCTCCATGACGGTCGATATCGAGGCGGACCTGCCCAGCCTGAAGAAGCGAGGCAAGTTGCACGCTCTGCGCCAGGTTTCGCGGCTCGGCAGGATCACCTATAAGGTTCTCGGCTTCGACGGCGACAACATGGTCAAGAAGGACGTCATCGCCCGCTATATCGAGGCCGAGGTGAAGAATTCCGACTCCCCGAGGCGGGACGCCATGGCCGTCAATGCAGAGAACTACCGGTTCAAGTACCGCGGCATGTACGGCGACGGGGACTGGAAGCTGCATCTGTTCGAGCTGAAGCCGCGCAAGAAACGGCTCGGCCTTTATAACGGCTGGCTCTGGATCCACGCCGACACCGGGCTCCCGGTCCGCGAATCCGGCCGTTTTGTCAAGAATCCGTCCGTATTTCTGAAGAGGGTCGAGTTCCTGAAGGACTACCGCCTGCGGGACGGCATCGCCGTGCCGTCGAAAATCGAAAGCGAGATCGTCACCCGCGTGGTGGGCACGGCCCGGCTCACGATTGAATTCGTGGATTACTCCTTCCACGACGACCCGCGCCGGATGACGGCGCAAAACCGGCCGGCGGCCCAGTAGCACCGGCGACGTGCATCCCTGGGACGGCGCGGCTGTTGTTGCCCCCTCCACGCCGCCCGTCGTAAGCTCAAGAGAGTTCCTCATGAGGACTCTGTTCCTGAATCCTCCGTCATTCGAGAACTTTGACGGCGGGGCCGGCTCGCGCTGGCCGGCGTCGCGGGAGATCGAATCGTACTGGTATCCGGTCTGGCTGTGCTACCCGGCGGGGATGCTCCCGGACAGCAAAGTGGTCGACGCTCCGCCGCACAAGATCTCGGTCGACGAGACGGTCGCCATGGCGCGGGACTTCGAGCTGCTGGTGCTGTTTACTTCCACACCGGGTTACTGGGTCGATGTCCGGATGGCGGAAATGATGAGGGATGCCAACCCCAAGCTCAAGATCTGCTTCGTGGGGCCGCCGGTCACCGTCGAGCCGGAGAAATGCCTGCGCGACTCAACGGCCATTGATTTCATTGTCCGCAAGGAATTCGATTACCAGGTCGTCGCCTTCGCCAACGGCAGGCCGCTGGCGGAAATCCCGGGCGTGAGCTACCGCCGCAACGGCCATGTGGTCCACAACCCCGACGCGCCGCCGATTGAGAACCTGGATGCGTTGCCCTGGGTCACCAAGGTCTACAAGCGGGACCTCGATTTCCGCCGTTACAACGTGCCGTTCCTGCTGAACCCGTTCATCGCGTTTTACAGCTCGCGCGGCTGCCCGGCCATGTGCACCTTTTGTCTGTGGCCCCAGACCCACTCCGGCCACCGATGGCGGCTGCGCTCGGCCGGTGACGTCGCCGCCGAGGTGCGCTGGGCGCTGGAGAACTTCGACGGCCTGAAAGAGATCTTCTTCGATGACGACACGTTCAATTACCAGAAGCGGCGGACGCTGGAAATCTGCGCCAAGCTGAAGCCGCTGAACTTCACCTGGTCCTGCACGTCCCGGGTGACGACCGACTACGAGACCCTGCGGGCCATGCGGGATGCCGGCTGCCGTCTGCTGATCGTGGGCTATGAGTCCGGCGATCCCCAGATCCTGAAAAACATCAAGAAAGGCGCCACCATCGACATGGCCCGACGCTTCACGGCCGATTGCAAGAAGGTGGGGCTGAAGATTCACGGGGATTTCATCGTCGGCCTGCCCGGGGAGACCCGCGAAACGATCCGCCGCACGATCGACTTCGCCAAGCGGTTGGATCCGGAGACGATCCAGGTCTCGGTCGCCCACCCATATCCGGGCACGGAATTCTACGACTACGTGCGGCAGAACGGCCTGATCACGATCGACTCCATGACGGATGACCAAGGGCACCAGTTGCCCAACATCTCCTACCCGGGTCTGGACCGGGGCGAGCTGATGGAGTGGGTCGAGCGTTTTTACGACGAGTTCTATTTCCGTCCCAGGGTCGTCTGGCGGGTGGTGCGCAAGGCCGTCTTCGACTCGGCCGAGCGCAAGCGCCTGTACAAAGAAGCGCGGGAGTACCTCGAGTTGCGCGCCCAGCGCAAGCGCTTCGTCCAGGAGCAGAAGCGGTCCGCCGCCCGTTTGGCCGCCGGAGAGCGCCCGAATTGATGGACGGCTGCGATCACCGCCTGCGGGCCAAGACGTGGGTGCTGACAGCCATCGTCATTGTCGCCAACGCCGCCGGCAACTTCTCTCTGAGCTGGGGCATGAAGGGGGCCGGTGAAGAGCTTTCGGTTCTCGGCGTGGTGCGAGCGGTGTTTACCGTTCCGGTGGCGCTGGGCATCGGCCTGCTCATGCTTTGGTTACTCTCCCGGCTGACGCTGCTGAGCTGGGCGGATCTGACTTTCGTCCTTCCGGTCACCTCGCTGGGCTACGTGCTGGCCGCTGTGCTCGGCCGCCTGTTCCTGGCTGAACAGGTCACCTGGGGGCGGTGGGCGGGAACAGTTCTCATCATGGCGGGCACAGTCCTGGTGGGGAGCACGCACCCCAACACCACCGGGCCGGCACAGCGAGACGGGGGCGCCGGATGAAGTGGCTGCTGGTGGCGCTGGTGGTGGCCGCGTCAACGGCCAGCGACCTGTTGCAAAGCCGGGAGATGAAGCGGCACGGCGAGATCCGGGAATTCCGTCCGGGGCCGCTCGGCCGCCTGATGGCGGGGCTGTTGAGGCGGGGCTACCTGCTGCTGTCAGTGGTCTTCATGGCGCTGGCCTTTTTTGCCTTTCTCGCGCTGCTGGCGGTCGCCGACCTGAGCTTTGCGGTGCCGGCCACCGCCGCCAGCTATGTGAGCGAGACGGTGCTGGCGCGGCTATTGCTCAAAGAGCGCGTAAACTCGAAGCGCTGGGCCGGAGTGACGCTGGTAGCCGCCGGCGTGGCGATGCTCGCCTTATAGAACCGGCTGTGGTTTACCTGCTGGCCTTGATCGCCTTCAGCTACCAGGTACTGGCGATTCTCGCGGTCTGGCTTCATCTCCGGAAGCGCGAACCGCAGGACGGCTTTCTCCCCGGCGTTTCGATTCTCAAGCCCGTTCACGGCTTGGACCCCAATTTTTACGAGGCCATCCGGTCGCACGCCATCCAGGATTACCCCGAGTTCGAGATCCTGTTCGGCGTCAGCGATCCGGACGATCCGGCCATTGAGCAGATTTGGCGGCTGGCCCGGGAGTTCCCTGCTCTGACCGTGCGGCTTGTCCACAGCCGCCGCCGCGCACCCAATGGGAAGGCGGCCGTCCTGGAAGATCTCGCCGCCGCAGCGCGGCACCCGGTCCTGGTGATCAACGACAGCGACATACACGTCCCGGCCGATTACCTGCGGCGCGTGGTGGCGCCGTTGGCCGATCCCGGCCTCGGCGTCGTCACCTGCCTCTACCGGGCCGAGTCCGGCCGTTGGGCCGGGCGCTTCGAGGCTCTCGGCATCTCGACAGACTTCGCCCCTAGCGTGCTGGTGGCGCGGCTCGTGGGCGTCAAGGAATTCGGGCTCGGCTCGACGCTGGCCCTTCGCGCCGCGGACCTGGCCGCGGGCGGCGGCTTTGCCGCGATCAGCGACTTCCTCGCCGACGATTACCAGCTTGCGCGGCGGATCGCCGCTCTCGGCCGCCACATTCACCTGTCCAAGGTGGTCGTCCGCACCTCGCTGCCGGGATACTCCTGGAGAGGGATGTGGGAACACCAGGTGCGCTGGCGGCGCACCGTCCGCGTCACGCAGGGCAAAGGCTACCTCGGCTTGCCGGTCACCTTCGCCACCCTGTGGGCGCTCGTGCTTGCCGGCGCCGGCGCCGGCTGGCTCGCCTTGGCTGTGCTGGCCGCCAGATTCGCCGCGGGTTTGCTCACCGCCGGCGCTGTTCTGCGTTGTCCGCTCGCCGTCCGCTATTTCTACCTGATCCCGGTGCGAGACCTTCTCGAGGTCTTCATCTGGGCGGCCGGACTGTTCGGCACTACAGTGCGGTGGCGTGACCGCAAACTCGTGTTGAGCGCCGGAGGACGGATCCGGGACCTGAGCGACCGCGGCTAAGCGGCCCCGGGCGCGGAACCCCAACGATATTTTGTTACGATCTGAAGAAAGGCCGGAGCAGAGTCTGGCGCACGGCTCCGCCATGCGATGACAGCCGGCAACATCGCTCGATCCGGGGAGTGACGATGCGGAAGATCCGGCGTCTAATCCGGACGATCAACAGGCGCTACCGGGAAACCAGGATGTTCGCCCGGGCGATGCACTCGCCATGGCATCCGGTCGTGGCTCACATCATCCCCATTCGCCGGTGCAACCTCGCTTGCGCCTACTGCAACGAATTCGACGGGGTGTCAAAGCCCGTTCCGGTAGCCGAAATGCTGCGCCGCGTGGACAAGCTGGCGGATCTCGGCACGAGCATCATCACCATCAGCGGCGGCGAGCCCCTGCTGCACCCGGATCTCGACGCCATGATCCGCCGCATCCGCGAGCGGGGCGCCATCGCTACGCTCATTACCAACGGCTATCTGCTGGTGCCCTCGCGCATCGAGCGGCTGAACCGCGCCGGCCTGGATTATCTGCAAATCTCCATCGACAACCTGGAGCCGGATGAGGTCTCGTACAAGAGCCTCAAGGTGCTGGACCAGAAGCTGCGCTGGCTCGCCGAATTCGCCGAGTTCTCGGTCAGTGTCAATTCGGTTCTCGGCGGCGCGATCCGCTGTCCCGAGGACGCGGCGGTGATCGCCGCCCGCGCCCGCGAGTTGGGATTCACGAGCACCGTGGGAATCCTTCACGACCACACCGGCCGGATTCAGCCGCTGGACGAGACTCAGCAAAGGATCTACGAGGGTCTCCTGCGCATGGGTACGCCGCTGTTCTCCTTTGCCCAGTACGACCGCTTCCAGAAGAACCTCATCCGGGGCTTGCCGAACGACTGGCACTGCCGGGCCGGCGGGCGGTACCTTTACATTTGCGAAGACGGCCTCGTGCACCGCTGCTCCCAGCAACGCGGCACACCGGGCATTGCGTTGGCCGATTACACGGCCGACGACCTCCGGCGCGAGGCCGGCGTGAGGAAGGAGTGCGCACCGTTCTGCACGGTCTCTTGCGTCCATCAGACTGCCATGCTCGACGCCTTTCGAGAGCGGCCCCGCGAAACGCTCCAGCGCATGCTCGATGGGCGCAGGGAGATCGACCCCCTGTTCGAGCCGCCGGCGTTGGTCAAGGCCCTGGACTGGATGTTTCTGCGAAGCCGCACCCGGCGCTTCTTCGAGAGCGCCGCGGTCCGGCTCCTCCGGCTCAAGCCTTCCAAGCCCGCTGCCGGCGGCGCGCCGGAATTCGCCTCCCGATCCGCGAGGCCTGACATTCCGCTCGAGCGGCTCTGCGGTCGTGACGGGGCAGCTTTTGACGGCCCGGCAACGCCGCAACTGGGGCCGGAGCGCCGGACGTCATGAACCGGCGGCGCCGGCCGGCGACTCTTTTCTGAAGAATTCACCGATCAGCCGCAACAGCAAGGGCAGCGACCCGAGCACGCCGATGAGGTTGGGAATGGCCATCAGCCCGTTGAGGGTGTCGGCGATTTCCCAGACCAGGTGCAGGCTGCCGATCGCCCCCAGATACACAAACGCCGTCCACAGCAGCCGGTAGGGGAGGGCGACTCTGGCGCCCAACAGGTACGTCACGGCGGTTTCGCCGTAGTAGGCCCAGCCGATAATGGTCGAGAAGGCGAACGCGATGAGCGAGATCGTCACGGTGAGGTGTCCCCACTCCCCCGGCAGTCCAATGGCAAACGCTTGAGCTGACATCGCCGCTCCGGCCTCGCCCGACTCCCAGGCGCCCGTGGCGAGCACCGTGAAGCCGGTGAGTACACAGACCACCAGGCTATCCACGAAGACCTCGAAGATCCCGTAGGCTGCTTGGCGCACGGGATGGTCGGTGACGGCCGAGGCGTGAACCATCGGCGCGCTGCCGAGCCCCGCCTCATTCGAGAACAGCCCTTTCTTGATGCCTTCGCTGAGGGCGGCTTTCACCGTGGCCCCGGCAAATCCTCCCACGGCGGCCTGGCTGGTGAACGCCCCTTCGACGATGAGCCGGATCACCTCGGGCAAGGCGCCGGCGAAGCGGGCGAGGATTACCAGCGCAGCCACTATGTAGATCGCGCACATGATGGGCACCAGAAACTGGGTCACCTCAGCAATCCGCCGGATGCCGCCGAGCACGACCAGCGCCGTCAACACCGACAGCACGGCGCCGGTCAGCCAGTGCTGCACTCCGAAGCTGGCATGAACGGCCTCCGCCACCGAGTTAGCTTGCACCATATTGCCGATGCCGAACGCGGCGATGCCGGTCAGCAGGGCGAACGTCGCCCCCAGCTTTGGCAGCCGCAGCCCCTTTCTGAGCACGTACATCGCGCCGCCGCGCATGGTGCCGCCCGCATCCCGTTCGCGGTAGTTCAGGGCGATGGCGATCTCGGCGAACTTCGTGCTCATGCCGGTCAGGCCGGAAACCATCAGCCAGAACAGCGCGCCCGGCCCGCCGAGATGAATCGCCGTCGCGACTCCCGCGATATTGCCCACGCCGACCGTCGAGGCGAGCGCCGTCGCCAGCGCCTGGAACGGCCGCACTGTCCCCTCGCCGCGGGCCGGCGCCACCACCTTGCCGAGGACCTCCCGGAACGCAAAGGGCAGCTTCCGGAACTGGATGCCCCGGGTTAAGATCGTCAGCAGCAGCCCCGTCCCCATCAGCAGCACGATCATCGGCCCGCCCCATACGAGCGCATTGGCCTTTTGGTTGATCCGGGCAATCAGTTCCACGGGTTAGACACTGCAAAGATACCATTGCGGTCTGTCTCGCGTCATACGCAACAGGGCGGCGCTCAGCCTGCGTGGGACAATGATTGTAGGGATGGGCTTTCAGTGGCAACGAACTGCTGAGCGCGGCGGCGCGGCGCTGCGCGTGCTGGTGTTGCCGGCGCTTTTGACGGTGGGCGCCGGTATTGTCTGGTACACAGCCGAACGCATAGAACAGATCAGCCGGCGGCTGGAGCAGTCCGAGCAGCAGGCAGAAGAGATCGGCGCGCGCCTCCAGCGCTACTCGGCTGAACTCGACCTCGCGCTCGAGCGGGCCCGCCAGGCCCGTCTTGAGGCTGACGAGGCGAAAGAGCGGACCCGCCAGGCCACCGCCGCCCGGGCGGCCGCCGAGGACCGGGCCCGGCAGATCGCGACCGAGAAACAGCAGGCTCTTCAGTTGGCGGAGATGGCGCGCGCGGAAACTCGCCAGACTCGCGAGGAGCTCGAGCGCATCCGGCAGCGCCGTGAGGAGGAGCTGAACCGTATGCAGGAAGCGCTCAACCGGATCGCGCCTACCAAGCGCACGCCGGCCGGAATGGTGATGACCCTGAGCGATGAAGCCTTCCGCTTCGACTTTGACAAGGCCACCCTCCGCCCTGAAAACAAGGAGACCCTAAGCCGGATCGCGGGCGTACTCCTGGCTTCGGAGGGATACCGGCTGTTCATTGACGGCCACACGGACGACATCGGCACCGACGAATACAACCAGAAGCTGTCCGAGCGACGGGCCAAGGCCGTCCGCGACTACCTGGTCGCCGCCGGTCTGCCGCCCGAGCTGTTCACGGTCCAGGGTTTCGGCAAGTCCCAGCCGCTGGTGAACGCCAGTACCAAGGAAGCGCGGGCGGCCAACCGCCGGGTCGAGATCGGCATCGTTGACTCCATCATCCGGTATCAACGGCCGGCTGAGCATTGACGGAGTTCCGGCTTCGCCCGCCGGCATCTCCTCAGGCCGTAATATCCTGTCTAGCGGTGGACGTCGATCTGAAGGCGCTGTGCCGCGCGTTGCTGCGACCGCGGACGATCGAGGAGAAGATGCTGCGCCTCATCCGCCAGGGGCGCCTCGCAAAGTGGTTCAGCGGCTACGGCCAGGAGGCGATCGCCGTCGGCGCGACCTGGGCGCTCAGCCCGCGCGATTACATCCTGCCCACCCACCGGAATCTCGGCGTCTGGACGACCCGCGGCGTCCCGCTCAAGCCCCTCTTTTGCCAGTTGATGGGCAAAGCGGGCGGCTACACCAAAGGGCGCGATCGCACGTTCCACTTCGGGCTGCCCGAGAAGCGGATCATCGGCATGATCTCCCACATGGCCGCCATGCTGCCGGTGGCTTGCGGCCTCGGCCTGGCGGCGCAACTCAAAAACGAAGACTTCGTCACTCTCGCGTTCGCCGGAGAGGGCGCCACGCGCGAAGGCGATTTTCACGAGGCGCTCAACCTGGCGGCCGTGTGGAAGCTGCCGGTGATCTTTTTGGTGGAGAACAATCGTTACGCCCTTTCGACGCCCGTCGAAGAAGCCATGGCCGTGGAGGACGTCGCCGCGGCCGCGGCCGGCTACGGCATGGCGGGCGAAGTAGTGGACGGCAACGATGTGCTGGCCGTCTTGGAGGCCGTCGCGCGGGCCGCCCAGCGCGCCCGCAGCGGCGACGGCCCCACGCTGCTGGAGGCAAAGACCTTCCGCATGAGGGGGCATGAGGAGGCCTCCGGGACCAAGTACGTTCCGGCGGAACTGTTCGAGATCTGGAGCAAGAAGGACCCGGTCGAGCGCTTCACCGGCCGCTTGCTCGAGACCGGCAGCCTCAGCGGCGAGGAGCTCGAGCAGCTCCGCCGGGAACTGGAAGCCGAAGTCGAGGAAGCGGCCGAGGAGCTCGAGCAGCTCCGCCGGGAACTGGAAGCCGAAGTCGAGGAAGCGGCCGAGGAGGCGCTGGCCCAGCCGGAAGCGCGGAGCACGGCCGAACAAGAGCAGGCCGACGTATTTGCACCGCCCGCCGCCCCGGGCGCCCGGCCATCGGGGCCGACCCAGGTGAAGCGTTTCGTCGACGCCATCAGCGACGCGTTGCGGCAAGCCATGGAGCGCGACGGCCGCGTGATCCTGCTCGGCCAGGACATCGCCGAGTACGGCGGCGTGTTCAAGGTGACCGAAGGCTTTGCCGAGCGCTTCGGCCGGGCGCGCGTCCGCAACACGCCGATCATCGAAAGCGGCGCCGTCGGAGCCGCCCTGGGGCTGGCCCTGGAAGGCTTCAAACCGGTCGTCGAGATGCAGTACGCCGATTTCATCACTTGCGGCTTCAACCAAATCGTGAACAACCTCGCCACCACACATTACCGCTGGGGCGCGCCCGTCAATGTGACCATCCGCGCTCCGTTCGGCGGAAGCATCGGCGCGGGGCCGTTCCACTCCCAGTCCATGGAGGCTTGGTTTTGCCACGTGCCGGGACTGAAGGTGGTCGTGCCGGGCACGCCCGAGGATGCAAAAGGGCTCCTGCTGGCGGCCATCGACGATCCCAACCCCGTTCTGTTCTTCGAGCACAAATACCTCTACCGCACTCTGAAAGGCGCAGTGCCTGAGGCTCCCTATCACGTGCCGCTGGGGGCGGCGCGTCTGGCGCGGGAAGGCGCCGACGCCACGATTGTCACCTACGGGATCGGAGTTCTTTGGGCGCTGGAAGAAGCCGACTACCAGGCGCGCCAAGGCCGGTCGCTGGAGGTCGTTGACCTCCGCACCCTCGCCCCATGGGACAAGGAGACCGTCGTCGCCTCCGTCCGGAAGACCAGCCGCCTCCTGGTGCTCCACGAAGCCTCCCGCACCGCCGGTTTCGGCGCCGAGGTCGCGGCCGTGATGGCCGAAGAAGCCTTTGGCCTGCTGGATGCCCCGCCGGTGCGCGTCGCCGGCGCCGACCTGCCGATCCCCTTCTCCCGAGCCATGGAGAACGAGATCTATTCCGCCAAGGCGCGCCTGCGGGCGGCGGTGGAGCGCTTGCTGGCTTATTGACAGCGGGCCGGCCGGGGCCGGCCCGCTGAGACGCCGCGGATCTGAAGTACACTAACGCGGAGGTTCAAACGACATGCGACGATTCCATCCTGCCAGGCCTTTCGATCTGTCCCGGCGCGGCTTGCTTACAAGCTCGGCGCTGGGCTACGCGGGGCTGCTGTGGCAGCCTCCGGCCGAATTGCGGGCCGCCCAAGCGGCGTCCTCCCCGGACACAGCGCCGCTGGAGCCGTTGAACCGCTTCCCACGGATGGTCCAGGAGTACTACGTGCGGCGGGTGCGCGAGCTGTACGAGGAACGTCTCGCGCGCCTGGCGGCGCTGAAGACTCGCGGGGACGCCGAGGCGTACGTCCGGTCCGTGCGTGACAAGATTCAACGATCGTTCGGCCCCTGGCCCGAGAAGACCCCCCTGAACCCCCGCATCACCGGCGTCGTCGAGCGCGACGCCTACAGGATTGAGAAAGTCATTTTCGAAAGCCGGCCGGGCTTGCTGGTCTCAGCGAATCTGTACATCCCCAAAGGCAGGGCGTTTCCGCTGCCCGGCGTGGTCGGCACGTGCGGCCACTCGACGGAAGGAAAGGCCGCCGAGGCCTATCAAGCCTTCAGCCAGGGACTGGCGCGAATGGGCTATGTCGTGCTCATCTATGACCCGATCGGCCAGGGCGAGCGGTTGCAGTATGTGGACGAGCACTGGAAGCCGCGGCGGGGCGTCGGCACCCGCGAGCACAATTACGCCGGGAATCAGCAACTCCTGGTGGGGGAGTTCTTCGGCTCCTGGCGGGCCTGGGACGGCATCCGCGCCCTGGACTACCTGCTGGAGCGCGAAGAGGTGGACCGGCGCCACCTCGGCGTCACCGGCAACTCCGGCGGCGGCACGATGACTACCTGGCTGTGCGGTGTCGATCAGCGCTGGACGATGGCGGCGCCAAGCTGCTTCGTTACCGAATTCCGCCGCAACCTCGAAAACGAACTGCCGGCCGACTCCGAGCAGTGCCCGCCGAAAGCCCTCGCGCTCGGCCTGGACCATGAGGATTTCCTGGCCGCGCTGGCCCCGAAGCCCGTGATCGTGCTGGCCAAGGAAAAGGACTACTTCGACGCGCGCGGCACCGAGGCGGCCTACCAGCGGCTGAAGCGCCTCTATGGGTTGCTGGGCGCGGAAGACAATGTCGCCTTCTTCATCGGGCCTACCTATCACGGCTACTCGCAGGAGAACCGCGAAGCGATGTACCGCTGGTTCAACCGTGTCACAGGGATCTCCGGCGCCACCAAGGAGCCTCCGCTCAAGATCGAAGACGAAAAGACCCTGTGGTGCACCCCGAACGGCCAAGTGGCGGAGTTGAAGTCCCGCCCCATCTACTCCTTCACGGCTGCCCGATCGGCCGAACTGGGCCAACGGCGGCCTCGGCTCGACGGCCCTGCCCTCGCCCGCACGGTGGCCTCGGTGTTGAAGCTTCCGGAACGCAGCGGCGTGCCTGAGTTTCGAATTCTGCGCCCCCAGCGCGACCGCCGGTACCCATTGCCGCATGCCGTCACCTACATGGTAGAGACCGAGCCCGGCATTCACGCCATCGTCTACCGTCTTTGCAAAGACCCGCTGCTGTCCCGGCCGCCACGGGACGCCCGGCGCGCCCTGTTGTACGTATCGCACCTCTCCAGCGATGCCGAGCTCCGCCAGGAGCCGTTGATTCGGGAACTTCTTGAGGCCGAGCCGGACTCAGCGTTTTACACCTGCGACGTCCGCGGCATCGGCGACGCCCAGCCGGACACCTGCGGCCCGAACAGCTTCCGCAATCCTTACGGGAGCGACTACTTTTACTCCGCGCACGGGCTGATGGTGGACTTCCCGTACCCGGGCCAAAAGACCCATGACCTGCTCCGAGTGCTGGACTGGCTGAACGGCTGGGGCCACCTCGAGGTTCACCTCGCCGCCAAGGGCTGGGGAACGGTCCCGGCCACCTTCGCCGCCCTGCTTTCGGAACACGTGGTTCAAGTCACGCTCAAGAACGCGCTGAGCTCCTACGCAGCCGTCGCTGAATCGGAGGCCTACGACTGGCCGCTGTCGTCGCTCGTGCCCGGCGTGCTCCAACATTTCGATCTGCCGGACTGTTATCGTGAGTTAGAGAAAAAGGGGCTGCGCCAGATCTCCCCTTGGGGGCCGGTCCCTGGCTCGTAGAAAGGAGTCCGGCATGAGCGCTCACGTTTCACGCCGCCGGTGGCTGGGAATGGTGGGGGGCGCGGCCGCTGCGCCGCGGCTGGAGCCGGTCGCCGCCCAGGCGGGAGCCGGCGAGCTGCGCACTTTCTGGGGCGATCTGCACAATCACAACAACGTCGGCTATGCCCAGGGGTCGCTGCGCCGCAGCTACGAGATCGCGCGGAATCACCTCGACTTTTTCGCCTTCACCCCGCACGCTCACTGGCACGACATCGGCCGGTACGAGAACAATATCCAGGACAAGTGGATCCACGGCTTCGCGGTGACCCGGGCGCGGTGGAAGGACGTGCTGGCAGCGGCGCGCGAGTTCGACGAGCCCGGCCGTTTCGTCACCATCGCCGGCTACGAGTGGCACTCGGAAAGCCTCGGCGATTATCACATCCTGTTTCCGGATCTCGACGCCGAGCTGTATGTGCCGGACGATCTGCGCGAGCTACAGCAGTTCGCGCGCCGGCGGGGCTGCCTCCTGATCCCGCACCACCCGGCGAACCGCCGGGGCCACCGGGGTTTCAATCCCGACACGTTCGACCCCCGCGTGTCGCCGGTGATGGAGATTTACTCGGAGTGGGGCAATGCCGAGCATGACCGCGCCCCGTTTCCTTACACCCGGCACACCGAGGGCGGGCGCTGGACCAAGAACACGCTCCAGTATCTGCTCGCGCAAGGCCTGCGGCTGGGGGTAGTGGCCAGCACCGACGACCACCTCGGGTACCCGGGCGCCTACCGGGAAGGGCTCGTCGCGGTGAAGGCCGCCGAGTTGAGCCGCGCGGCGATCTTCGAGGCGCTGCGGGCGCGGCGCTGCTACGGCGTCACCGGCGACCGCATTGATTTGAGTTTCTGCCTCAATGGGCGCGCGATGGGAGAGGAACTGCCCTTTGCCCGCCGGCGCAAAATCGACGTGGCGGTGACCGGCTGGGACGAGATCAACCGCGTCGAAGTGCTGAAGAACAATCGCGTCATCCACCGCGACTTTCCTTCCGACCGCGTGGTGACGGATGCGAGCTGGAGCGAGCCGGTCCTGATCCGGTTCGAATACGGCTGGGGGCCGTGGCCCGTGCTCGGGATGGGCCGCGTGTGTGGGTGGGGTGTTCGCTTCCGGCTGGACGGCGGCGAACTGGCCGGTCTCCAGACGTGCTTCCAATCGGGCCCGCTGGAAGAGGGCCGGCGCGATCGGATCCTCGAGCGCGACGGGCGCGGCTTCCGGTTACAGTCCTTCACCGCCCTGCGGCAGCAGTTCGAGGACATCTCGACCAAGGCGGTGGTTCTGAAGGTGCGCGGCGGTCCGGACACGAAGCTGACCCTGGAGCTGGATTCACCCGAGAAGATGGGCCACACGTATTCCCTGCGGGGGCTCGCCGAAAGCGGCGAAACGCTGTTCACCGGCCCGTTCCCGAAGGAATCGGCGCTGCTCCATCGCCTCGTGTTCGCCGATCACTATCGCACGGAGTTCACCGTCGAAGACGATGACGGCGGCTCGGCCGTGAACTGGTATTACGTTCGGGTGATCCAGGCCAACGGTCAACTGGCGTGGTCCAGCCCGATCTGGGTCGAGCGCGCCTGACGCCGATGAATTGACTCCCGGTTGGCCGCGGGGCACAATGAGCAAAGGACGGAGCGGGTGACGGGCGAAAAGAAACGTCCGCGTTATGCGGGCCATGCCTGGTTGCAGGCGGCCCGGGCCGCGGATCGCCGGAAGCTCGGCGGCTTGCTCGAACATCTGCGATTCTCCGTGCTGGATCCGGCGGCTTTCCCCGCCGGAGAAAAGGTCACGCCGGAACCGGACGTCGTCATAGTCGTGGTGGACGGCGACGAAGCCGACGTGGAGCTGCTGGCCGGCCGCGTGCCGGCCTTCGAGTCTTCGCCGCCCATTGTCGTATTCGGACCCGCCCGGGCCAGGACGTGGCGAAAGTCGGCGCTGCGAGCCGGCGTCTTCGCCTGCCTCTCACTGGAATCCCCGGTCGAAGAGCGGATCAGCGTAATCATTGCCGCGAGCCGCTTTCAAGCGGTCCAGAAAGAGATCCAACTGCTGAGGCGCGAGACCGATCTGGTCGTCCAGGGCCTGCTGGAATCCTACGGCGCGGAGGCCGAGCAGCTGCGGCAAGTCGTCGCGGAGGCTCAGCGAGCCCGCGCCTCGCTGGAGGCGGTGCGCAAGCAGATCATCAAGTCGATGCTCTGAAAGAGCCCGCGAGCGCCGGCCGTCCCGGCCCGTGGTGAGTTCACTCCTCCAACGCTTCGCGAAGGCACCGGCCGTCCCGGCCCGGCGTCCTGAATCCCAGCAGGCATCCCACCGTGGGCGCGATGTGGAGGTTGCTCGTGTGGCCGATCGTGGCTCCGCGGCGGATGCCCGCACCTGAGAGCACGAGCGCCGGATACATGCGCGGGTGCTGGGGCAGATAGCCGTGGCCGTGATAGGGGGTGCGCCTGGGCTCGGGCGCCGCCGACTCCGAGCCGGGGTTCGCGGCCAAGTGCAGATCGATGCCCGGGATCAGCCAATAGTGCCCGCGAACAAATTCGTCCTCGTCATACTCCGGCAGGCCGACGGCGTGCATCTCGCCCGGCCGCAGAACGCGCTGCACGATTCCGGCCCGCTCGAGCTCATCCAGCGCTCTCTCCAAGGCCGGCATATCCTCGCGCCGGTCGAAATTCTCCAGTAGCTCCAACTGAACGCCCCAGCCGCCCCCATGGAAGCGGAGCTTGTCCAGCAGGCCGGCGCGCCGGAAAACAGGCAGCACGTTCGCCTCGCGATAGACGCTGTGAAAGCCATGGTCGGCGGCGATGATAAACGCCGTCTGCTCGCCGATGCCCGCTTCCTCCACCGCCTGGCGCAAGATGCCCACGGCATGGTCAGCCATCGTCAGGGCCGCCTCCGAGAGGTAGTGATGGGGGCCGTACTTGTGCTGGGCGCCGTCAGTGGAGACGAAGTGAATGGCCAGCAGGTTGGGCTTGTGCCGGCGAATCACGTAGGCGGCCGCCTCGGCCAGGATGATGTCGCCCGCGCTGCGGGCTTCCGTGCCGTACCACCGGAAGTAATTGTCGATGGCCACGCCGGCGGCGCGCAGCTCGCCGAGCAAGGCTTCCGGCACCGCGTGGATGTCGGCGCGCCGCTGTTGGTCGAAGACCTCGGGCAGGTTGTAGTCGATCGACGGGTCCTGGCGGGTCTCGGGCCAGAAGAAGGCGGCCGTCGTCAGCCCCTTCCGTTTGGCGAGATCGAAGAGAGTCGGCAGGCGGACCACCTTTGTGCGCGGCTTGTTGGTCGGATGGAAGCGCTCGCCCGTGCGGCGGCTCACCATCGAGTTGTCGAGCACGCCGTGCCGGCGCGGCACGACACCGGTCACGATCGTCGTGTGCGAGGGGTGCGTGACGCTCGGGAAGACGGTCTCGCTGCTCTCGGCCCAGACCCCGGTGGCGATCAGCTCCCGGATATTCGGCAACTCGAGCCGCTGGTTTTGAAGGTGGTAGACGGCCAGCCCGTCGATGGTCACCAGCACCACGTGCGAGGCGGGCGCGCTGAGCGCCGGAGCGGCGAGCAGCACTGCAACGATCAGCGCCCGGAGCCCGGCGCGGCGAGGTTTATCGAGACTCATAAGGCTCTATGAGAACACAGCTCCGCCCGCCGGTGTAATGTAAGATGAACGCCATGAACCACACCGGGAGAACCGGGCCGGCAAAGCGCGCTTGCGTCTCACGCCGGGACTTTCTTTGCAGTTCGTGGGCCGGGCTCGGCGCCATCGCCTGGACCTCGCGACCGGGGCGCCGGCCCCCAAAAGCGAAGCACTGCATCTTCCTGCTGCTGGAAGGCGGCCCGAGTCACATCGACACGTTCGATCCGAAGCCCAAATTGCAGGCTCTGCACATGACCCGGAGCGCGGCGCCGGCGAATTCCAGCGGCGGCCAGGAAACGACCCCGCGTTGCTACGTCCGCAGTCCGTTCGGCTTCCGGCGGGCGGGCAAGCCGGGCATCGAAATCAACGAGAACTTCCGGTGCTTCGCCGAGGTCGTCGATGAGGTATGCTTCTACCGGGGGCTGCAAGCCGCCAGCGCCAACCACGCCGAAGCCTTGTACGCATTGAACTGCGGCAGTCCCTTGGGAGGCGAGCCCGCGCTGGGAGCGTGGGTGGCCCACGGGCTGGCAACCGGCAACGAGAAGCTGCCGGCATTCGTCGTGCTGACGGGCAGGACCTATCCGCTGGGAGGCGCCGCCAACTGGTCCTGCGGGTTCCTGCCGGCACGCTGTCAAGGCGCCGCCCTCCCGGACATGTGGCTGCCGCCAGGAGCCTCGCCGGCCTGGGCCGGGATGCCTTCCGCGGCGGATCTGTCGAGCGAGCCGGAAGCCACGCTGGCGCTGTACGGCGTCGGCCATCCCAATCGGGAAACGGACGCGATGGCGCGGCGGTGCCTGCTCGCCCGGAGACTGGTCGAGCGCGGCGTCCGGTTTGTGCAGATCATTGCCGGCGGGTGGGACTCCCACCAGGACATTGAAAAGGCTCACCGCGCGTGCATCACCGCCGTGGACCAGCCCGTGGCGGGCCTGCTCCAGGATCTCAAGCGCAGCGGCCTGCTGGCCGAAACGCTGGTCGTCTGGATGGGGGAATTCGGCCGTTCGCCCGACAGTGCCATCCGCAGCGGAGCGGCAGCCTGGGGCCGTGATCACAACGCCAGGGCGATGACAGTGTGGGTGGCCGGCGCCGGCGTCCGGCGCGGCGCCGTTGTGGGGGCCACCGACGAGCTGGGCGCGGAGGCTATCGAGGCCGTTCACTCGATCAGCGACTTCCGCGCCACCGTGCTCCATTTGCTAGGTCTGGACCCCGCCTGCCTCTCCGCGGCTCCCGGCCGGCCGATCACGGAGCTGCTGGCCTAGACCATTTCGGGATAAAGACCCGTGCCGCGCCAAAACCCTGCTGGCGCGAGCGGACATACCGCGCATCCATCAGCCAGACTTCCCAACCGTCCGCGGTTTCGTCGACCTCGGCGAAGGGGAAGCGCGCCCAGTTGGCGAAGCCCTGGACTTCGCGCGAATTCAGGGCCGCCCGGATGACAGGCGAGTTGCCCGGAGCCGGCAGGGTGCGCCCGGCTAACTCGAGGCGCAGTTCGGGCAACAGCGCCAGCGTGCCGTACCGGTAGCCTGCCGGGGACCGGAACACCACGTCACGCGCGAACGGATTCGCCGGCAGCGGGGCCACCATCAGCTCCATGACCTCCGCCCTCTGCCGGCGCAACATTTCCGCCACCACCTGGCGGGCGTAACGCGCCGAGAAGACCATCCAGCCGACGTACGCCAGAGCCAGCACGAGGGCCCCCTGCGCCACGCGGCGGCCGCTCTGCTCGCTCTGCCCGACGCGCCGGAGCCGCAGCCACCCTAACATCCCCACCCACACCAGCCACATCAGCTTTGCAAGCCACAGCTCGGGCGGGGCCGCGCCCAGCATCAGCGCGGTCGCCAAGACCGCCAGGACGATCCAGATCGACAGCGAGACCCGGCCGGCCGAGCGGTGCAGGAAACACGCTCCCCCGAGGGTCAGCCAAAGCCACGGATCGATGATGAACAATGCATCGCCGTAAAACCAGCGGCCGTCGAAGGGCATCAGCAGCCGCACGCCGTAGTTATTCAGCCAATCGAGAAACGGGTGCGTCAACACGGCCAGGTACGACAGCCCGATCAGCCACCGCACAGCGGGCGGCGGGCCCGCCATCTCCCCTCGCAGCCGGTGGTAGAGCACGATACCGCCGGCCAGCAGCAGCGGAAGAACCGCCATCGCCAACACGCCATGCGTCCAGCCGCGGCGCACGCACAGCGCGACGTCGGAGCGGACCCCGGCGGCGATCGCGTCGATATCGGGAAGGTTGGCCCCAATCACCAGCGCGGCGGTCGCATAGCTGGTGCGTCGGTGCAAACCCGTCTGGGCGAGCGTCAGGCCGGTCAGCGTGTGTGTGAGGGGATCCATAAGGGCTCGATCAGGTGCATGTTCCAGTCTAGCGTTCCGGCGGCCGGAGATTGAGCATCGGGCAGATTGCCGCCCTGTACGGGTGAAACCCACGACTCAGGCGGTCGACGGCGAACTCTTAAAAGAGGCGACGCGGGCCCTCGGCGCCGAAAGTCATTCCGCGGCCGTCAACCCGGCGCTCAAAGAGGTGCTTCGAAAAGATTCAAAACCTGCACCGCTCCTTTGGCACAGGGATCTGGAGAGCTGATCGCTCGGAGTTCAGGGAGGACTCCGCAAGCTAAAGCTCGCGCCCCCTCCGGCCGCAGCTCGCCGGCTGCCCGGGTGGCGCAAGCTTCCGCCTGCGGGCGGCGCTGCCCCGCAGGGGCGATCTGCGACAATGAGAGACTATGAACCCAGGGATAGAAAACATCCGCAAAAAGGGCAGCCGCATTGTCGCCGAAGGGACCCACATGCTGCCCGCGGCCTCCCTCATGATGGCCGAAGGGGCAATCCGGTCGCTGGGAGATCTGAAGAAGAAGTTCGTAACGATCATCAATTCTTACACCACCCAGATCCCCGGCCATGCCCACCTCGACAAGCTGGGCGCCGTGCTCAAAGAGGAGCTGGAAAGTCTGGGATTCAACGTCTGGTACACCAACGTCGGCGGCGCCATCTGCGACGGCATCGCGATGGGCCATTTCGGCATGAAGTACTCGCTCGCCTCCCGCGAGCTGATTGCGGACCAGATCGAAACCATCATCGGCGCCCACCCCTGCGACGCCTGGATCGGCATCGGCAATTGCGACAAGATCGTTCCCGCCATGCTCAATGCCATGGTCCGCATCAACATCCCCGCGGTCTATGTGAGCGGCGGCCCGATGCTGACCGGCCGGGGCAACTCGGACCTGATCTCGGTCTTTGAAGCCGTCGGCAAGCACAGCGCGGGCAAGATGACCGAGGACGAGCTCAAGGAACTGGCCGAGCGGGCCTGTCCGAGCTGCGGCAGTTGCTCCGGCATGTTCACCGCCAACTCGATGAATTGCCTGGCCGAGGTCATCGGGCTCGCTCTCCCCGGCAACGGCACCATCCCGGCCGCCGCCTGGACCGACGCGTCGATGACCGCCACCACGCTGAATCCGGACCGCCTGGCTCTGGTCCGCCGGGCGGCCCACACGCTGAAGGATTGCATCGAAAAAGACGTCCGGCCGCTCGACATCGTCACCGAACAGGCGCTCGACAACGCCTTCATCCTCGACATGGCGATGGGCGGGTCCACCAACACCGTTCTGCACGGCCTGGCGCTGGCCCACTCGGCTGGAATCAAGTATGACCTCAACCGCCTGAACGCCATTTCCGCCCGCACGCCGAACATCTGCAAGGTCTCACCCAGCCGGCCGGACGTGCACATCGAGGACGTCCACCGCTGCGGCGGCGTGGGCACGATTCTGAAGGAAATCGCCGAGAACGCCGACACCGGGCTGGATCTGAATGCGCGGACCCTGTGGGGCACGCTGGCCGATCTAATCAAAGACAAACCGGCCGCCGACGGGGATGTCATCCGGCCGGTGTCGAACGCCTTCTCGAAGGATGGCGGCCTTGCGGTGCTGTTTGGGAACCTGGCCCCCAACGGCGCGGTGGTCAAAACCGCCGGCGTCAGCAAAGAGATGCAGGCCTTCGAGGGCCCGGCCAGAATCTACGAGTCGCAAGAGGAGGCGCTGCACGGCATCCTGCACGGCGAGGTGCGCGACGGCGACGTGGTGGTCATTCGCTACGAGGGGCCGCGGGGCGGACCGGGCATGCAGGAAATGCTTTCGCCGACCGCGGCCATCGTCGGCGCGGGCGTCAAGGCGGCGCTGATCACCGACGGGCGCTTCTCCGGCGGCACCCGCGGCCTCTGCGTCGGACACGTGGCCCCGGAAGCGGCGGCCGGCGGCCCGATCGCCGTGGTGCGCCAAGGCGAGCGCATCGCCATCGACGTCAAGGCCCGGAGCATCGAGCTCAAGGTCAGCCAGGAAGAGATCGACAAGCGGATCAGCGAGCTGCCGCCGTTCGAACCCAAGGTCAAGCGCGGCTGGCTCGCCCGCTACCTGCTCCACGTCACCAGCGCCGACACCGGCGCGGTGTTCGAAATTTAACCTCAAGCTGCCGTTGGATCCAGGAGCGTGGAACGGGGCGCCATCCCTGCCATGACGGCCGTTATGCCGTCAGAGGGGCCGGCTTCTTAGGAAAACCGAAATCGGAGTTCAGCTACAGCGACCATCCCGCCCGATACGGCTCCTGGATGAACTGGTTGGCCTCCGGCTCGTTGGTGATGCGGGCCTGGACCGGGTCCCATTCCAGGCACTTGCCGGTGCGGATGGCGATGTTTCCCAGCAAGGTCAACTCGGTCAGGAAGGCGCCGAACTGGAACTCGCAGTTGGCCGCCGGACCGCCCTTGCAGGCCTGAATCCATTCCTGGTAGTGGCCGATGGTGCGCTCGAGCTTTGGCTTCGGCGGGCGGAACCGGGCGTTGCGGGAAGCCGGAAGCAGTTCCGGACCGCCGGTGAAGCCGCTCAGGATCGTCCCTTTGGAGCCGATAAACAGAATGCCGTCTTTGGGCAGCGAGCGGCCGGGCTCGAGCTCCGGCGGCCGGGGCGGCTTCAACCCGCCGTCGTACCAAGTCAGCCGCACCGGCGGCCACTTGCGCCGCGCCGGAAAGCACCAGGTGACGATCGCGGCGTGCGGGTACGTCTCGGGAAACTGCACGCGGCGATGGCGCGTCACGGACCGCCCGTCCTTGTCCACGCGCTCGGTGCGGATCACATCCGACCAGGTGGCTTCCACCGAAGTGGGATGTCCGAGCTCCAGCGCACGCACGATCACGTGCAACGTATGGCACCCCATGTCGCCCAGCGCGCCGGTGCCGAAGTCCCACCAGCCGCGGAACCGGAAGGGATGGTAGGCGGAATGATACGGCCGGTGCGGGGCGGGGCCCAGCCAGAGGTTCCAGTCGAGGGAGGCGGGCACAGGCTCGGGTCTGGCGGGCCGCTGCAAGCCCTGAGGCCAGATCGGCCGGTCCGACCAGACGTGAACCTCCCGCACCTTGCCGATCGCGCCGGACCGCACCCATTCGGCGGTCAGACACGCCTTCTCCGAGGCGCAGCTTTGCACGCTCATCTGCGTCGCGACCTTGGCCTCCCGCGCGGCCTTCGCCAGCGCCCGGGCTTCATGAATCGTGCGCGTCAGCGGCTTGGCGCAGTAGACGTGCTTGCCGAGCTGCAAGGCCGTCATGGCGATTACGGCGTGGGTGTGATCGGGTGTGCCGATGACCACGCCGTCGATGCTTTTTTCCTTCTCGAGCATCACCCGGAAATCGCGATACACCTTCGCGTTCGGGTAGGTCTGGAAGACCGGCGCCGCGTAGTCCTCATCCACGTCGCACAGGAAGGCGATGTTTTCACCGGCCAGATTTCTCAGGTAGGCCTTGCCGACGCCGCCCACGCCGACGCCGGCAAGGGTGAGGGTGTCGCTGGGGGCCCTGTGACCCGCGCCCCCGAGCACGCGGCGGGGAACCAACATCAGGGTCGCTGCCGCCGGCGGCAGCAGCTCACGGCGAGAGATGTTCTGCATAACGGACTCCTAATCTCTTGTTACTGAAGGAGGATTATAGAGGGCGGTTCAAACAGCCCATAATCGAGGACTTGATAGGCCGCGCCGGGCGGCGGCGGCAGCTCGGCGAACAGCGTCCAGTGGCCGGGCCACGGCGGCCGGGGCCGTTCGGTGCGCGGATCGTGAAACGCCCCGAACAGGTTCTTCGGCGTACCCATCACCCGCACGGTAAGCTCGTGAGTTCCCGGAGCCAGCTCCACATCCGCCCGCCACGGCGGCCAGCCGAGTATCGCGGCTCGCCGGCCGTCCAACACCACCTCGGCCACGCTGCCGTTCCAGTTGCCCAACTCGACCCGCACACCGGCAGCGGCGGCCGGAACCTTCACTTCACAGCGATAGCTCACCGAGCCGGAATAAAACGGCCGGCCTTGCTTCGCCCAGGAGCCGAACTCCCACTCCCCGGGCCCGGCGAGCTCGAAGCCGCGATCGGCCGGCCGCAGATCGAACCGGCCCAGCACGTAAACCGGTTCGAGCTCCATCCGCACGTCGAACGGGCGCCCGATGATCTCGATCGTGTTCTCACCGGCGCGCGCCGCCCCGGCGATGGACGCGCGCCGCAGGTGCGGATCGAGCCAGGATGGAGCGCCTTGAAAATCGACCGCTTTGCCGTTCACCCGGACTCGATAGAGCTCCGGCGACTCCACCGCGATTTCCAGATCCCGAACCGCTTGTTCGTCCTGCGCGCCAAACCGGTAGACCGCCGTGAATCCGGTGTCCGCCGCGAACCGGTTTCGGTCCAGCACGGTTGAGCGAAACTGGATCGCTCGATCCCACGGGTTCTGAGGGAACCCGTGCGCCCGGAAAATTTCCTCGCCGGCGGTCATCGCCAGGACATTGCGCAGCTTGCGCCCGCCAACCTCGACGTCGCAGTAATCCAGCACCAGGACATTGGGCTGATCCGGCTCGATTCGCCAGCGCGGCCCGAGGCGGTCTTGCGCCCGGAACTCACGACTTGGCGGCGGCTGGGGTCCCGGCGCCGTCTGCGCCGACAGCAGCAGCGAGCCCGCCGGCTGAAGCCGCAGGCGGAACTCCACCTCCGCGCCCTTCCTTTCCACTGGAAACGGGCGGACGTCGCCGCTGACCGTGTCCCACTCGCTCAGGGCGGCTCCCGGGACGGTCGCCGTCACATCGATCGCTTCCGGGCCGGAGTTCACAAACAGCAGCAGGCGGCTGCCGTCGTCGAGGAAACGCTCCGCGAAACCGATTCCGGGCGGCACGCTCCGCCGGAACTTCACCCTGGCCGGCGCCTTCTTCCGCACCGCCTCCAGCAGCGCCTCGTGCGAGTCGACGGCCACCCATCCCGGCCCGCGCAGCTTCGCCCCCAGCGACGCGTCCGCCCTCCCGTCCACATACGCCGCCGGCTCGCCGAGCGCCACCACCGTGCCGCCGCCGTTTATGAATTGCTCGATCAGCGGCGCCGTCTGGCGGCGCAAGTTCGTCATGTGCTTCGGCCAGACCACGACGTCGTAGGTCTGCCTGCCGACGACAAACCGGCTGCCCTCGACCTTGCCGAACCACTCGATGACGTATTCGTCGCCGAGGTCGAAATCCGCCTGGTGGTCGGCGAGGAATTGCACCAGCGCGCTGAAATCGCTCCGCATTCGTTCCAGCTCCGCGATCCGGCCGCCCGGAGTCGCTCGGCGAGCCCACAGGAAGGCACTGGTGGTCGGCACCAGCACGAGCACCCGATTCCGCGCCTCGCCGCTCGACAGCGCCAGGCTCAGGCGGGCGATATGGTCGCCGTGCGGCCGGTAATACGGCCACCACGCGGCCACATCGGAAAAGCTCTGCGGCCAGTCGCGCTTTCGCGCGCCGCGGATTGTCACGTGGGAGAGGTGCTGGTTGACGAGGTTGACGCCGTGGACGGCCTGCCAGTCGCCAAGCCGCTTGATCATCTCCATCGTGTACTCCCAACCGCCGCCGCCGTAGGTCTCCGAAAGCACCCGCGGGCGGCCTAGCTGGTTGGCCACGCCGGCGACTTGCTTGACCGTGAAAAGCAGATGCGGCTCGGCGCCCTTCTCGTAGAGGTTTGGCGTTTGGAAACCGAGCATGTCGATGCCCGGCGCGTGCTGAAAAGCGTAAAAGGACATATCCGCCGGGGTGGCCCACGGATACGGCCACAAGTGCTCCCACCAGTGCCCCGTCCACTGAAGCTGGTTCCGGTCGCACCAGGAAAATATCGGCTCGAAAAAGGCCTCGATCAGCCGGTCGTGCAGGAACTGCCAGTAGTCGAACCGCACCCGGCGGTAGTCTCCGATGTCCCAGAACAGCGACGGCAGATGGTCTGCCAGATCATAGTCGTGCCGGCGGCGGAACTCGGCCAGGGCGCGCAAACTCAGCGGCACCGCCTCGCCCGACCAGCCGCCCAACTTGGAAAGCTCCGGCTCATCGGTGAACGCCCACAAAACCGAATGCCCGAACTCTTCGCCGAACCGCCGCCGGTAGGCCTCGTAGGTGGTCTCCAGAAAAAGCTCTGTCGTTCGCGGGTCGGTCAGGTCCACGTACGGAAAGCCTCCTGTCCAGGCGCGCGGCTCGACCAGCCGCAGCTTCATGATCACCGCGGGTTCTCCGGCGGGGAAGTCCTTGCTTTGCTCGATGCGCCTCACCGCCGCCGGCCGGCCCTCCCCATCCAGTTGCGCGGCAAACACGGCCACCGTGGAGCCGTCCCGCCAGTTCACCCCCTTCGCCGAAGGCCGGATCTCGTAAGTCACGACCTGACCCACCGTGTCCGGGGCGCGGGAAACCACATGGCCGCCGGCGAACCCTGACGGATAGCTGTTCTCGTCGTAGATATGAATCAGCAGGCCGAGCTTCTTAGCCTCCGCCAGCGACTGTCGCCACCAATGGAACCAGCGCTCGCCGAGGTACTCGGTCATCAGCCCGGGCCGCGGGTGGATGAAGACGCCGCCCATCCCTTGTTCCTTGAACTGCCGGAGCTGCTGTTGCAGCCGCGGCCACTCGAGCTCGTCGTTCCAGACCCACAGCGGCGCCGAGCGGAACTCCGCCGGCGGATCGGCGAACTTCGCTCTTAGTTGCTCGAAAGACTTTGGCGGCCGGATGCCGGCTAAGGCCGCAGGCTCGAGCACGCGTTTCCAATCAGGACCGGCCGGCCGCGCCGGCAGCGCCAGCCACGCGAGTAAACCGAGAATCACGCCACGCTTGTTCATGTGCACAGCTTATCAGCGGACCACTTCCCAGGCCAGATGCTCGAGTTCGGGCCGGATCAGCTTCTCCCAGGCCAGCCGGACGGCGGCCGGCGAGCCCGGCACCGACAGGATCACGCGGCCGTTGTAGACACCGCCCACCGCGCGCGACAGCATCGCCGCGGCGCCGATCTGTTGGTAGCTCAGCATGCGGAACAGCTCGCCGAAACCGGGCAGGGTCTTCTCCAGACAACGGCTCAAGACATCGAACGTCGTGTCCCGCGCCGCGATGCCGGTGCCGCCATTCCAAATGAGCACCCGGGCCTCCCCTGCAGCGAGCTCCTCCAACACGCGCTCAACTGCGCTCGGTTCGTCGGGGATCAAACGGTAGCCCACCACCCGGTGGCCGGCCGCCGTTAATTCGCCCTCCAGATACTTGCGGTTCGCGTCGGTTTCCGGCGTTCTGGTATCGCTGACCGTAATGAGAGCAACCGGCACGGGCCCCCGGCGCCGGGCCTCGGATCTGTGCTGTTTGGCGGTTTCCGACATCGTCCGACCCTCAAGCTTCCTGCCATGCCGCTTCGCCCTGCAACTCGCGGACGCGGAGGTGTTCGTAGGCGTCGATCGTTTGCAGCCGCGCGTCTTCGAGTGGGCCGCCGACGGTGAAATGATAGAGGCTTTGCCAGCCGTGGTCCCGAATCCCCAGCAGCTCGTGCATGGCGTCGTCAAAGAAGCACCCGATGCCTGTGGCGCGAATTCCTTCGGCCTCGGCCTCCAGGTACAGAACCTGGCCGATCAGCCCCGTCTCCCAGAACAGCCGCGGGTACATAGCCGGTCCGTGGGCCGTCAGCGCGGCGTCGAACTCGGCTAACATGCCGGCCGACCAGGCGCCGTCGGAGGCGATCTCCTGGTGGCAACTGATCGTCCGGGCCGCAGCCCGGAAGTCGCCGGTCTTGAGCAGGTACAGGTCCAGGCCCTCCGGACAACACTCCGGCCGCCGCCATCCGAATTCGGCGCACAGACTCTCGCGCAGACTTGGCTCGTGGGAAGGATCGCGGACGAGCAGGTACAGCCCTGGCGGCAGCTCCTTGACGCGGTGGACAAACAGAGCCAGCGAAACCCTCGGCTTCCACGGCAGGACCGAGTACGGCATCGGATTGGCGCCAGGCAGCGTCCTCCAGAGCATCCGGTAAAAGCTGGCCCGCTCAATCCCGGTCTCCCCGTCCATCGCCACCGCGCTGCGCCGCCGGCGAATAATGCCGTGCGCGGCCTTTCCCCGATCCGGCCAGCAGCGACTGAGCCCAGCGCCGCGATCACAGCCGTACCGGTTCCCTTCGCTCCGCGTCGCCTGGGATACTTCGTCGATCACGGGCCAGGGATGGTGGTCCTGGCTCAGCCGGTTCGGAGAGCCGAACCACTCCGAGCCGCGAATCTTCCGCACAGCCGCTTCGACGGCCCCGATCGGCGGCTCGCCCGGCGACACCACGAGCAAGCAGTCGGCGTGCTCGGCCTCGGGGCCGTTCTGGCGGCCGACGCCTAGCAGCTCCTCGATCTGCCCAGTGCTGAGGCCCTCCGCCAGCCGGGTCCGCCAGCCCAGGCACGCCGCCGACACCGCCACCGCCCCAATGGCATGACCGGCGTCGTGGTGGCAGTAGCGGAAGGCCCGTTCGCCATACTTCCAGGCTTCGCGCCAGTAGATCGACGTCAGACCCACCAGCAGGCACTCGCCGCCCGCCGCGGAGCAGAGCTGCCGCCAGTTCGCTGCGTCCAACCGTCGCCGCAACTCCAGCCCGTGCTCAAACGGCGCGTAATGAAAGACCGCCGGCGTCTCCGTCAACCCCGCGACCGGGCCGCAGATCAGGTAGCCCTCGGTCGGATGCAGATTCCCGCTCGACGGGTTCACCCGCAGCGACCAGCGCGATTGCACCCGCCCCCCACGCCCCGTAATCTGCTTCCAGGCCGACAGCGCCAGGCTGTAGTAGAACAGCCGGCTGATTGAGGTCACGCTCAGCCGTTCCGGCTCCGGCAACCGTCCGAAAAGGGCGTCATAGGACGGCTCGGCGGCGTCCTGCGGCAAAGGGAGCCGGATCAGCGACGCGCCCTCGAAGCGCCGGAACGGATTCGGCTGGTTGCTCCAGTCCAGAAAGCCGAGCGAGCGGGCATACCGGTGCAGGTGATGTTTGGTCCGGTCATGATAGGCGTAAACTGTCTCGGCTTGGCGGCACACTCACCAAACTATCAGAACGCCAGTTTGATGCCCCCGATTCCCCAAAGCTTGGGGGCCCGGTAGCCGTCCTCGTACAGCCGACTGTTGGCCAAGTTGTCGATCTTGGCGAAGAATTGCAGGCTGGTGCCCTCACCGAGGGGCACGGTATAAGACGCCACCACGTCCGCCTTCACCGGACCGTCCATCCGGAAAGCCCGGCTG
>FWPU01001369.1_pt1 | contig 47613 bp, 43 predicted proteins | sample 2228361 | NCBI WGS metagenome assembly FWPU01 (sample SAMEA103939777, study PRJEB20133) | metagenome
TTACCCAAGCCTTCCTTGATCTTAGAATCCTCAATCTCAATATGGAAAGATTATAATTTAATCTCTGCAATGGCAGTAACAACTACAATTGTATATCTATCGCTGTTGACAGGTTTTACTCTTATAATGATTATTATAAAAAAATATCTTAATAATATTATACATTTCAAAGATTTTTTTAATAGTATTGAATTTTATAAATATATTCCATCATTATTTTGGATTATTATTTTTATCTTATGGTTCAAAGATTCAATATTAGCAGAGTTTATTTTTGCTATGATTTATATTTTTACTTTATTGAAAATTTCATTGATCGATAAATTGGGAAATATTAATGAGGAATACATTATTATAGCTAAAAACTTGGGTCTACAGGAAAAAGATATTTACAATAAAGTTATTTTTAAATCATTACAACCATCTATACTTGAAAAAGTCATTCAGATTCATCTTTCTTTATGGGCCCTGTTATTAATTTATGAATTTATAACTGGTAAAGGACTTGGAGGAGTTTATTCAAAGGCTTTATACTATTACGATTTTTCGAGCATTTTTGTAATTACTATTTTAATAACATTTTTGATTTGGGTTGGTACTTTACTCATAAAATTTTTTCAAACTAAATATTATTTCTGGGAAAGATAATGATCGAAATAAAAAATTTAACAAAAGAAATAGTAGATGAATATGGAGCTAAAAAAATTATTTTTAAAAATTTATGTTTCGACATCAAAGATAAAGAGATTACAACAGTTATCGCTCCTTTAGGAGCTGGAAAAAGTTCATTATTAAAGATAATTAGCGGAATTGATAAAAATTATTTTGGTGAGATAATTGACACTTCATATAATAAAATTTTTCTTATTACACCAGAATTACAAATAATTCCCTGGCTTAGCACAAAGGAAAATATTTTATTTAGTCTGGATAATTTTGATGAAAATAAGTATAACGAAATAATTGAGACTGTTGGACTTGATGGATACGAGAACCACATACCACATTTTAAAAGCTATGGTTTTAAATTAAGAATATTATTAGCACAGGCATTGATGCGTGGTGTATCGGTTGTATTACTCGATGAACCATTTTTAAGAATGGACCATATTACAAGATTGGAGTCATATAAATTCATAAAAAGTATTAATAAAAATTTTGATATAGCATTTTTATTAGCCACAACAAATATAACAGAAGCATTATTCCTTTCTGATACCATATTTTTAATGAAAAGAGATCCAGGAGAGATTATTAGGAAAATCAAGAGTAATTTTAGAATAAATGAAAATATTTCTGTATTAACATCTCAAGAGTTTATTCTATTAAGAGAAGAAATTATAAACTCATACAAAAAACTTGATCACGCTAATATACTTTCCGATTTAATTGTTTAGATGAGAAAATATTTTTCTTGTTAATTTATTTTTTTTGAATAAAATAGAAAATTTATATAAGTATTTTCTTGACAAAATTTTCATAACAAATTAAATTGCAATCAAAATACAAATACGGAGTGTGTGTGAAAAAAATACTATTCTTGTTCTTTGTTCTTTTAATTGTTTATTCCTGCGGGTCGATTAACACTTCTACAAATAATATTGAAATATCTACAGATACATTAAAAACCTCAGGAATACAATCTATTGTGAATGAAATGTTGGAGAATGCTCGCAGAGATTATGTAAAAGCACTTTACAAACAGAGACTTGGATTTAAAGCTGAGGCTATTAGTTATTTTGAATCTGCATTATCTACAATTAATAAGTTGAGTTACTATCCAAACATCGAAGAGAATACGACATTTTTACAATTAGAAGGAGCAATTGTAGAAGATTACCAGAATTATGTTAAAGGTTTAGAAGAATTACCTGAAAATGCATCCATAAGCGCGCTTGAAGAATGGATGAATAAGAGAATTCCTGAAATTCCTATGCTTGATGATTCCATTGCTACAATAGATGAAGATTATACTACAGTTATAGTTGGAGATTTCCCATTAGAAATTAATCGATACGTTGAAAAATATATTGAATATTTTACGGGACGTGGAAGAAAATACATTGAAACATGGCTTTCTCGCTCAGGCAAGTATTTCCCAATGATGGCAAAAATATTTGAAGAAGAAAAAGTACCTCAACAATTAATATTTTTAAGTATGCCTGAAAGTGGTTTAAATCCCACAGCACGTTCATGGGCAAGGGCTGTTGGAATTTGGCAATTTGTAAAAGGAACAGCACGGCTTTACGATCTTGAAATTAATTTTTACGTTGATGAAAGACGAGATCCTGAAAAAGCTACACGCGCAGCTGCACGTCATCTACGTGATCTTTATTATTCTTTGGGTGACTGGTATCTGGCTCTTGCTGCTTATAATAGCGGAGAGGGAAGAGTTCGAAAAGCAATGAGAAGAGCTGGTTCGATTGATTTCTGGAAAATTTTACCTTATTTACCAAGAGAAACAAGGAATTATGTTCCACAATATATTGCCGTAACATTAATAACCAGCCAACCCGAAAAGTATGGTTTTACAGATATTCAATATGAAAAACCTCATGATTTTACGATATACAGAATTAATGAGTCTATTGATTTGAATGTCCTGGCTAAATGTGCAGGAATTAGTGTTGATTTATTAAGGGATATGAATCCAGAACTTACTCAAAATGTAACTCCACCAAATTATGAAGGTGGTTATCCGCTAAAAATTCCCACGAAAGTTTATGATGTATTCGCACAAAATTTAAAAAACCTTCCCGACGATGCTAAACTCCAATATACAATTCATATTGTTCAGCCTGGGGAAACATTAGCAAAAATAGCTAACCTTTATGATGTTAGTATATCTCAACTTGCTGATTTCAATCAGATTTCTACTCGCAAAAAATTAAAACAAGGAATGGAATTAAAAATTCCCAAGTCTTCAATTAGCATTGATGAATTAGCAATTAATACAGATATGTTACCTGCAATTGAAGAAGAGCTCAACTCATTGGATAACAACCCATCATATAAATTGCAAATTACAACAGTTACAAGCGAAGATAAATATGATCAAATTTATTCAAATATGTACGAAGATTCTGTCGAGTTTATTATACCTGAGGGAACTACACCTGTAAAATATGTTGTAAAGAGTAAAGATAATCTGGTTGATATAGCGGATTTATTTAATGTACGAGTATCCGATATCCGTAACTGGAATAATCTCCCTTATACCAGTCGTGTTAAAGTTGGTCAGGAATTAAAAATTTTTGTGCCAAGTGATAAAGTTGATTATTATGCAAAGATTAATGAAATGACACAAAAAGAAAAAAATGAAATTTTGTTTGTTAATTCAGATGAATCTTGGTTTGAACATAGAATTAGAAGTGGTGAATCTTTATCGAGCATTGCAGCTAAATATGGCGTAACTATTGAACAACTTAAGGAATGGAATAATCTAAAGAGTAATAATATTTATAAGGGGAAAAAATTAATTGTTTATACAGGAAATTATAAAAATGTTGTAAATAATTTATCAACTGATATCTCATCTACAAAATATAAAGTGAGACGGGGTGAAACATTGAGTGAAATAGCAAAAAAATTTAATGTTTCGATTGCTCAATTAAAAAAGTGGAATAATCTAACTTCTAATAATATTCGTTTTGGACAGGTTTTGAAAATTCATAAAAGAGATGTTATCAATTCATTGGGGGATAATACTACAAGAAATAATTCAAATGTCATCAAACATATTATAAAGCCTGGCGATTCCATTGGAAAAATTGCACAGCAGTATAAAGTAACAATTAATGATATTAAAAGATGGAATAATTTAAAAAGTAATAAATTAATTGCAGGAAAAACGTTAAAAATATATACTAACGACAGAATTGATTTAAAAAACTTTTCTAACAAAAAGAATTTTATAAAGAATAAATCAACAGATGAAGTAAAAATTCATAAAGTTAAAGAAGGTGAATCTTTGTGGACTATTGCTAAATTGTATAAGGTTTTAGTCTCTGATATTATTTCATGGAATAATCTTAAAAGTGATAAATTGAAAATTGGTCAGATATTAAAAATTAGACATTAATAAATCATTTTATTAGTTTTATGTAGAATTTTATAAAGATTGTTCTTATAAATAAAAAAGTCGTTAGGGGTGCTCCTGAAATTTATAGGGGCTGAGATTATACCCTTTAACCTGATCTGGGTAATACCAGCGTAGGGAAACGGTTAAAAGAATAATTAAGTTGAGCCGTCTTCCCAAAACGGCTTTTTTGTTTTAAAATTGTACTTGAAAGGAGGTATGTATATGAAAAACTTAATTATTCTTTTTTTGTTTTTGTTGAGTAATATTTATGCTCAAATAATTGAAGTAGATGGTAAAGTAATCAGTTCCTCTAGTAAACAACCATTACCATTAGCAAATGTAATTGTTGAGGGGAAAAATATTGGAACAAGTACCGATAATAATGGATATTTCTCTTTAAGAGGAGAATTAGATAAAAAAGATAAATTATTAATTACATATATTGGCTATGAACCTAAAGAAGTATTAATAGAAGAATTATTATTTTCCCGAGATAAAAACATTTACCTTGAAAGCAAGATAATTACAAGCCAAACTGTTTTTGTAAAAGGAACCATAGCAAAATATGGTATAACTCCAATTAGTTTTTCAAAACTTGAAAGGAGTGGAATAATTGATACTTATACAAATCAGGACATACCTGAAATTCTAAGTTATACACCTTCGGCAACTTTTTATTCAGAAAATGGGAATGGTCTTGGATATAATTATTTAAGTATTAGAGGTTTTGACCAGCGTCGAATCTCAGTATCGATAAATGGTATACCTCAAAATGATCCAGAGGATCATAATGTTTATTGGATCGATTTTCCCGATTTACTTGAGAGTACAGAATTAATTCAGGTACAACGAGGAGCGGGTTCAGGGATGGCTGGTTATCCAGCTATTGGTGGATCTATTAATATAGTCACTTCTTCTTTTGCTGACCAGCCGCGAGTTGAGTTTTCTTCTTCATTAGGTAGTTATAATACAAGAAAATATTCAGCGATTGTTTCAAGTGGTTTGATTAACAATAAATACTCTATATATGCAAAACTTTCTCAAATTTTAAGTAGTGGTTATAGAAATTCAAGCTGGGTAGACTTAAAATCATATTATTTATCTGCTATTAGATTTGATGATAAAATTACTACACAAATAAACATTTATGGTGGTCCAATAGCTGATGGACTAGCGTATACAGGATTACCTAAATTTGCTATTAAAGATAAAAAACTTAGAAAAGCCAATTATTCTTATTGGGAAGCAGACGATAAAAATTATACTTACACACTCGAAAGAAGGCCGGATGAAATTGAGAATTTTTCTCAACCTCATTTTGAATTGTTAAATGAATTTAAGTTAAATAATGAAATTACATTTAACTCAGCTATTTTCTTGATTCTTGGAAATGGATTTTTTGATTACGACGGTTCGTGGGGAGATACTACGTATTTTAGATTAACTAAAGAGAATGGTTTTAATCCACTGCAAAATCCGGGGAATGTTTTAATTCGTGCTATGGTAGAAAATAAACAATGGGGGTGGATACCAAGATTAAGCATCAAACATCATAATGGAGAGTTAATTTTAGGTGGAGAAATTAGAATCCATAATTCAGTACATTGGGGAAGTATAAATTATGGGGAAAATTTACCAGCTGGTTTAACAAAAGATTTTCGATATTATTATTACGAAGGTGGAAAAGATATGATTAGTTTTTTTGTACATGAGAATTTTCAAATTACTTCTAATATTAATTTTTTGGGCGAAATACAACTTTCTTACCATAAATATAAAATAGAAAATGAACGTTATGTTGGAAATAATTTTACAGTGGATGATTTATTCTTTAATCCCAGGATTGGAATTAATTATCGATATACGTCCGCTTTAAACTTTTATGTTTCTTTTGCAAGAGTTTCTCGTGAACCAAGACTAAAAAATTATTATGATGCAGCTGAATCAAGCGGAGGAGAAGTCCCTCAATTCGAAATCAAACCTGATGGCACATATGATTTTTCAAAACCACTTGTTAAACCTGAAACAATGAATAATATAGAATTAGGCTCATCATATACAGGAAAAAATTTTACTACATCATTGAATTTGTTTTATATGTTGTTTAATGATGAAATTGTTAAACAAGGCGCTGTAGATAGATTTGGTCAACCCATAACTGGCAATATGGATAAAACAATTCATTATGGTATTGAAAGTACATTTTTATATAATCATAAAGATATATTTGAGTTAATTCTGAATGGTTCATTAAGTAAAAATTATATTAGTTCGGGATTTGCATATTTTTATGATAAAAAAGCTTTTTCTACAATTAAATTAGATTTATCCAGTAATCGTATTAGTGGATTTCCTGATATAACAATTAATGCAATATTAAAAATCACTTATAATAATTTTTTATTACAACTATCAGGTAAATATGTAGGGTCATTTTTTACTGATAATTATGACAATAAACTTCTTGATTATATTAAAATTTATCCAAAAGTTGCTGATTATTCAGATAATAAAGTAGATGCGTATTTTGTTGCTAATTTATATACAAGTTATAATTTTCAATTAGAATCATATTTAAAAAATATTAAATTGTATGCACAGGTAAATAACATCTTTGATAATTTATATGCAGCTTATGGAATTGGTAAAGAGTTTTTCCCTGCAGCAGAAAGAAATTTTTTATTAGGAATTAAGCTCGGCTTATGAAGAAGTGCATTATAATTGCTAATGGTGATCCTCCTAAAAAATCATTAATTGATTTTCTTGATAAAAGAGGTTATTCAACTTTAATTTGTGCAGATGGTGGCTCTAACACTGCATTAAAATTGGATTTAATTCCAGATGTAATTATTGGCGATTTAGATTCAATATTACCTGAGACATATGATTATTTTTATGATAAATGCAAAATTATAAAGGTAAAAGATCAGTATTCTACAGATGTAGAAAAATGTTTGAAATATGCTATCAAAAAAAAATTTAATGAGGCTATATTATTAGGTGCAAACGGGGATAGATTAGATCATTCATTTTGTAATTTTGGTATTGTATTAAAATATTTTAATAAAATAAAGATAAAATTAATTCATAAGGAATCGATTCTCGAGGTGATAACAGGTACTGTAAAACTCAGTTCTATTAAAGGTGAGATAATTTCATTATATGGTATTTATAATAAAACTAAAATTACCTCGTCAGGGCTGAAATATCAATTAAAAAACAATTCACTTCCATTTGGGAAAAGAGATAGTACAAGTAACATTACAATCAGTAGTAATGTGGAATTAAAAGTAAAAAATGGGAAAATATTTATCATCCGGAATTTTGAATTTCTGAAAAACCATGGTCTCTTTTAGTCTTTTAGATATAGTAATAATCGGTTTGTTCTTTGCAACAATTTTGTTAGTGGGACTTTTACCAAAAAAGGAAAAAGAAGGTAATGTTTCAGAATTTTTACTTGCTGATAGAAAAGTTAGTCTATGGTTATTTATATTGACTAATGTTTCTACATGGTATGGCGGTATATTGGGAATTGGTGAATTTACTTATAGAAGTGGCCTGCTAAGCTGGTTAACACAAGGTTTACCATATTATATTTTTGCAATTATCTTTGCATTATTTTTTGCTGAAAAAATTCGAGATGCAAATCTTTACACAATACCAGATAAAATTGAAATCACATATGGAAAAACTGCGGGCATTATTTCATCTATATTAATTTTAATACTTGTTTCTCCTGCACCATATATTTTAATGATAGCTAGTTTAATACAGCTTGTCTTTCAGATTAACTTGTTGTGGGCTTTAATAATTGGTTCATTATTTTCATCAATTTACATCATTAAAGGAGGTTTTAAATCTGATATTTACACAGATGTAGTGCAATTTTTTGTTATGTTTGCAGGGTTTTTAATAATTGTTATAATTTCTTATTTAAAAGTGGGTGATTTGCAATTTTTGAAAAGTAATCTTCCAGTTTCACATTTATCCCCAGCATCAAATGCTTCTCCAATCTACATCATTGTTTGGTTTTTAATTGCATTATGGACATTTGCGGATCCAGGTTTTCATCAAAGATGTTATGCAGCAAAAGATGGGAAAACTGCGAAGTATGGTATTTTAGTTTCAGTTATTTTTTGGTTTGTTTTTGATTTATTAACAACTACAACAGGGCTATATAGCAGAGCAACTCTTCCAAATCTTGATAATCCATTGCATGCATTTCCTATTTATGCTGAAAAAGTTCTTAACTCGGGTCTTAAAGGTATTTTTTATGCTTCACTATTTGCAACAATAATTTCTACATCGAATAGCTTTTTATTTTTAAGCGGTACAACTTTTGGGAGAGATTTCATTTACAAATTACAAAAGAATAAAAATGAAAAACTCATACCATTTTATACACGAATCGGAATTATTATATCATCAATATTATCAATTTCCTTGGCTTATTTTGTCCAATCTGTAATTTCATTATGGTATTTAATAGGAAGTATATGTATTCCGGGAATAATTGTTTTAATTTTTGGAGCTTATTTTGAACAATTAAAAGTTTCACCAAAATTTGCTATTGCAGAATTAATTTCTGGAGTTTTATTCAGTACTATTTGGTTAGTAATAAAACCTTTCATACCTGTAGTAATTATAAAAGAAATAGAACCAATGATTGTGGGTCTTATTGTTGTTATAATTATTCATCTTTATGGATTGATGAAGAAACTTTAGACTTTTTAGTTAATGATAATATTACAGAGATTGCAAGACATATTATTATTAATAATAATGATATAGCTACTGGAATAACAATAATATCTGATATTAACATTTTGATTCCTACATAGGCCAATATAATAGCAACTCCATATTTTAAGTAAATAAATAAATCAACTATACCTGCAAGAGCAAAATAAAGAGCTCTTAAACCAAGAATAGCAAAAATGTTCGAAGTAATAATAATAAATGGATCTTTAGTAATTGCAATTATTGCAGGAATTGAGTCAATTGCAAAAACAAGGTCAGAAGATTCGATTAATAATAGTGTAAGAAAGAGTGGAGTAATAAATATTTTACCATTATTCTTGACAAAAAATTTACCACCTTCGTATTGAGTAAGTATTCTGAATCTTTTTGTAAAATATTTAATTAAAGGATTTTTTTCATAATCAATTTTTTTCTCGTTCCCAAAAGCCATTTTGTATGCAGCATAAAGAAGTAATAAACCAAATATATAAATTATAGGATGAAATAGTTTAATTAATGTGACTCCTGCAAGTATAAAAATAATTCTCATTATTATAGCACTTATGATTCCCCACTTTAATACATGTGGTTGTTTTTCCTCTTTGACATTCATTACACTGAATATCATAAGGAAAACAAAGAGATTATCGACAGATAGTGATTTTTCGATTAAGTAGCCTGCAAGAAATTCGAGAGCTTTTTGATGTCCATTTTCGAGGAAAATGAAAATCAAAAGATTAAACAACAGAGCGGTAACAATCCATATACCGCTCCAGATTAAGCTTGATTTTATAGTTATTTTACCTTTACGATGATCTGTAACGTAAAGGTCAATATAAAACATTATTATAACTACAACTGAAAATATTATCCAGAAAATTAAATTATTATGTATCATAGTTATGGTAAAAGGACACCGACGGCAATAACAGTAGTCCAGAGTCCGTTTTTGTCTCCTTGTGCTGATTGTGTAACATTAAAAGTACGAACAATTTTACCGGACATTTTGTAAACTTGTTCACGTTCGTTCCATGCTTTTTCCGCATCAAATTCAATTCCTAAAGTAGTAGCTAACATAGTGGCTGCTAAATCTTCTGCATAGTCTCCAGCTACTTTTTCTGTTTGACCATATGGATGATGTTCTGATAGGTAACCATACATATTTTTATCAGCCGGTATTGCTACACCAATTGAAGCGGCTATTAATCTGTTTGGTTCGTTTGTAGAATTTCGTGCTATAACGCAGTGAGTTATCTGACCTGGTTTTAGTAACTTTAATCCCTGACTCCGTGGAATAATTTTACAACCAACAGGGAAAATACTGCTTACCGAGACAAGATTGCATATTTCAATTCCAGCGCTGCGGAGAGCCAATTCAAAAGATGCCAGATATTCCTTGTGCTTTCCTACGCCTTTAGTAAAAAATATTTTTGTTGGTACGTACAATTTGTTTACCTCCATTAATTAGTCGTTAGTTTTACGAAATTCCTTTTGCCAACTTTTAAGATCATTGGTTTGTTTAATTTAATAATTTGCTTAATATCTGAAATTTTTTCACCATCCAATGTAACACCACCCTGAAGTACGAGACGCCTTGCTTCGCTTCTTGATGGAGCAAGACCGACTTTAAGAATTAAATCGATTATTTCGATTTCTTTAATGTTATTTTCTATCTTAAATTCTGGTATTTCGTCCGGTAAACCTTTTTTAATAAAAATGTTATCAAATTCTCTTTCTGCCTCAAAAGCCGCCTCTTCAGAGTAATACATTGATACGAGTTTACGTGCTAATGCGCGTTTTAAATCACGTGGGTTAATTTCTGGATTTGAAAGTTGTTCCTTGATTGACTTAAGTTCTTCGTTTGTTATATCCGTAGTTAGTTCATAGTAAGGATAAATTAATTCGTCGGGAATAGATAAAGTTTTCCCGTAAATTTCTCTTGGTGATTCATTTATACCAATATAATTATCGAATGACTTGCTCATTTTCTCTACACCATCTGTACCAATAAGAAGTGGCATAGTAATAATTACCTGAGGGGATAATCCAAATTCACGTTGAATGTCTCTTCCTACGAGTAAATTAAATTTTTGATCTGTGCCACCAAGCTCTACATCGCTTTGAATTGCTACCGAATCCATTGCTTGAGCAAGCGGGTATAAAATTTCGTGAATGCTGATTGGAATCCCATTTTTATATCTCTTGGTGAAATCATCTCTTTCAAGCATTCGGGCTACTGTATACTTTGAAGCAAGTTTTATTACATCTGCAAAACTCATTTTACCAAGCCATTCAGAATTATAAAGAATTCTTGTCTTTTCTTTATCAAGTATTTTTGATGCCTGCTCAAAGTAAGTTTTACCATTTTCTCTGGCTTCTTCAAATGATAGGGGAGGACGCGATGTATTTCTGCCAGAAGGATCCCCTATCATTCCTGTAAAGTCTCCAATAATCAAAATAGCTGTATGCCCAAGTTGTTGAAATTGTGAAAGTTTTCTTAATACTACAGAATGCCCAAGATGTAAATCGGGACGTGTAGGATCACAACCTAATTTTATATTTAATGGTTTATTTTCTTTGTAAGATTTTTCAAGTTTTTCAACTAATTCTTCTTCCGGTATAATTTCAAAAACACCACGTTTAATAATATCCATTTGTTCATTTACGGGAGGAAAGGGAATTTTTTTCTTCAATATTTACTCCTTTTATTTTTGCCTGAATTTCCTTTGCATTTCTCTATTATAATCTCTTTTGGCAATTTCTTCTCGTTTATCATACTTTTTCTTTCCGCTTGTCAGTGCTAATTCAACTTTCACTTTACCATTTTTAAAATACATTCTTAACGGAATTAATGAATTTCCTTTTTCTTCAACAGCTTTTTTTAATTTCCTTATTTCATATTTTTTAAGCAATAATTTCCTTTTCCTGAATGGGTCGTGATTATTATAACTACCCTGGTCATATATTGCAATGTTTGAATTTATCAACCAAACCTCATCATCTTTTATAATTGCATGACTGTCAACCAGGTTTGCTTTATTCTGACGAAGAGATTTTACTTCTGTTCCTAACAGAAGTATCCCAGCTTCGAATTTTTGCTTAATAAAATATTCATGCTGAGCTTTACGGTTGACCGTGATGTTTTTTTCTTCTGAATTATCAATCATATTTAAAAAACGAACGAAATTTATTTTTAATGTTTAATAAATGCAAGAAATTATCTTTTCCTAAATATCTTTTTAAAAATTTTTTTTACTTCTTTGAGACCCGCCAAAGTTTAATTAAATTGTAAACCAAAATTTAATGAAATATTATGGCAGAAAAACATTATTTTGAACAAAAAGAATATACAAGAGAATATTTAATTCCATACTTACGTAAATATATATCTGATTTAGAGAAATTAAAAGTTCTTGAAATAGGCTGTGCAGAAGGTGGTACAATCGAAGAATTTATGTCTGTAGGAATTGATGCTGTTGGATTAGAAATAGATGAGAATAGAGTAGAAATTGCTCGTAAAAAAAATCCTTCTATTAAAATTATTGTTGGTGATATAACTAATCCAGACATAAAAAAGTATTTCCTGGATGATTCAACAAAAAAATTTGACTTAATTATAATGAGAGAAACAATTGAACACATTAAAAATAAAAAGGCAGCATTTGATAATTTGGTTTTTTTATTAAATCAAAATGGATATATATTCATAAGTTTTCCACCAAAATATTCCCCATTTGCTGGTCATCAACAAATTGCAAGGAGTTTCTTAAAGCTAATACCTTACTTACATTTGTTCCCAAATTCTATTTTAAAACCTATAGCAAAATTACTTAATGAAAAAAAAGATTATGTTGATGAAATTAAGTTACACTATTCAACTGGCTGTACAATAAATAAAATTGAAAGTTTATCAAGCTATTATAAGTTAAAAGTTATAAGAAAAGATTTGTATTTATTTCGACCAATTTATACATATCGTTATGGATTGCCATCAATAAAGCTTCCTGATATTCCTTTAATTAGAGAGTTTATTACATTCGGCTATGAAGTTCTTTTAAGAAATACATCAAATTAAACGGGAGTAATAAATGAAAATTATTAGAGTTGTGTGCTGTTTGATTTTTGTTTTTATTAATTCGTTATTACATGCACAATTTAATGTTGAATTCAATCAAATTGAAGATACATTAAAAGAATCAGATAAATATCAAAAGGATTTTGGAAGATATAAGGGATATGAAATTGAACTTTATGAGGGGGAGGCAATAAATTTTATTGCTTACTCGAGTAAATTTTCACCTAAATTAGTTCTTGTAGATCCAAACGGAAAAATTTTTAAAGAAGCAATTTCGAATAATTCAAATATTGCATCTTTAATAACAAGAATTTCTCATCATGGGCAATGGATATTATATGTTATTGGTGATTCATTATCAGAAGGAAATTATAGTATCCAATTGGCTATCGTTTCTTCTAACTCAAGATTTTTACCAGAAAATTCGGATTTTTGTACATCTCTTGATTTTATTCTTGCGCATTCAAAAGCAAACTTTTTATTTTTTGAAAATTCAATTGATTCCAGAAATAGTTTTGCAAAATTAAATGGGGCAATTAATGCATTTGTTGATGAAAGTGAAGGTGCTTATGTAGCAACATTTTATGATGGTAATAATTTAATAGAAGCAGAAAAAATTTATAAAGAGATAATTATGAATATAAAAAACTGTCTTGATAATAAATGGAAAATACAGAGCAAGGATTGGCAGAAAGTAGAAGATTATAAAATTAAAGGCACGCTTATTAATGGAAATAAAAATGATAGTGAAAGTTATATTCAGATTTCATTGATCGACTTTAAAAATTCAAAACAAAAATTCTTAAGTGATTATGTTGTTCAGATTGAAATCATTCCTAAACACGATAAATAACATATCAGAAACCAAAAGCATCAATTTTAATTTTTTTTATTTTCAAAATCAAATTTGAGAAATTCAGAATGACTGAATCAAAAATCGCACAACGAAAAAAAGATCATATAAATATTTGTTTACATGAAGATGTATCATTTAAAACTAAATCGAATGGTTTTGAGAATTATGAATTTGAACACTATGCTATTACTGAAGTTCAATTTGATAAAATAAATTTTAAGACGAGATTTTTATCCAGAACTATTGCTTATCCAGTCCTTATTTCATCTATGACCGGAGGAACAAAAGAATCAGTTAGAATTAATGATAGATTGGCAAATGTAGCAAATACATTGAATATTCCATTTGCCATTGGCAGTCAGAGGATGGCACTTGAAAACAAGGAATCTGTAGCAACTTACAAAATAATAAGAAAAAGTTGTGGGGATATACCAGTTTTAGGAAATATTGGAGCCTCACAAATAGCAAAATCAAAAAATGTCGAAGTAGAAATAAAATATCTGGCGGAAATTATTGAAGCAGATGCAATGATAATTCATTTAAATCCATTACAAGAAATTTTACAAAAGGAAGGACAACCAAATTTTAAGGGATTATTAAAAAACATAGAAAAAATTACTTCAAAATTGAATATCCCGATTATTGCGAAAGAAGTAGGGTGTGGAATAAGTAAGTCTGTAGCAAAAAAATTACTGGATGCTGGAGTAAAAGGAATTGATGTTGCAGGTGTGGGTGGAACAAATTGGGCAGCGGTTGAACTTTTGAGAAATAATAAAAAAAGTATTTTTAGAGATTGGGGTTTGCCTACATCTTACTGTTTAAGTACTGTAAATCAACTTAAAAGAGATTATAAATTTTTATTAATTTCATCTGGAGGTATATCAAACGGAATTGAAATTGCAAAATCTATAGCTCTTGGTGCTGATCTAGTCGGAATTGCAAGATTAATTCTGAAGGAAGTAATGAAGAGCGTAGATAATGTCATTGGTTTATTTAACAATTTGATTGATGAACTTAAAACTGTTATGTATTTAACAGGTGCACATAATATAAATCAACTCAAAAATGTTAAACTGATTAAAAAATCGGAATTATTTTGAAAACACTAATAATAAAAGATAATTTTCAAAAGATTTATTTGACTGAATTAAAAAAAATTGAAAGTAGATTACAAAAATTACTTATTAAAAGAACACCGCGTTCTTTGTATGATCCTTGTTCTTATGCGATAACAGGTGGTGGTAAAAGAATTCGTCCTATGTTAGTTCTATTTTCTGCAAAAGCTGTTGGTGGAAATTACAGTAGAGTGTATAATGCTGCAGTAGCAGTTGAACTGTTACATAATTTTACTCTTGTTCATGATGATATTATGGATAATTCAGATCTGCGCAGAGGAAGACTTACGGTTCATAAAGAGTTTGACTTGAGCACAGCTATCTTAACAGGTGACAATTTAATTGCTCTTGCTTATGAAAATTTGATAAAAGATTGTCGAGATAATGTTAAGGAAATAATTTCGACATTTACTCAAGGAATAATTGAAGTATGTGAAGGCCAGAGTCTTGATAAAGAATTTGAATCAAAAAAAGAAGTATTAATTGATGAATATAAAATTATGATCTTTAAAAAAACTGCAGCACTTGCTAAAATGAGTTGTTCTATCGGAGCAAAAATTTGTAATGCAAATAAATTATTTATTAAAATTGTAGAAGAATATGGAGAAAATCTTGGCATGGCGTTTCAAATTCAGGATGATTTACTTGATATTATAGGGGAAGAAAAAAAGTTTGGTAAAAAAATTGGTAGCGACCTAATAGAAGGGAAAAAAACATATTTATTTATAAAAGCTCTTGAAAGAGCAAAAGGACTTGATAAAAGGAAGCTGTTGGATATAATCAAAAATAAAGGGATTACACAGGAAGAAGTACCTGTTTATAAAACAATTTATGAGAAATACAATATTTTAGAAGAAGCAAAAAATGAAATTATTGGTTATACTAATCTTGCAATAAAAAATTTATCTAAACTTCCTGATCAAAAAGGAAAAGAATTATTATTTTATTTAGCAAATTCACTAATTGATAGAAATAGGTAATGATAGAAAAAAAAGTTAGAATAGTAAATAATGCTGGTTTACATACTCGTCCTGCTGCAACAATAGTTAAGCTTGCATCCAAATATAAAAGTGATTTTTATTTAATTAAGGATGGTATGCAAATTAATGGTAAAAGTATTATAGGAGTTATGACATTGGCAGCTGAAAAAGGTTCAGAAATTACGTTGATATTTGATGGAGAAGATGAAGAACAGGCAGCAGCCGAGATAATAGATTATTTTAATAGAGGATTTGACGAAATATGAGTACAAAACAGGAAAATATTTTAAAAGGAATTGCTGCAGCACCTGGGATAGCAATTGCTAATGCATTTTTATATGCTAAAGAAAAGGAACTTGTTTCTGACGATAGTGTGGATAATGTAGAAGAGGCACTCCAGAATCTTGATAATGCTTTAGCACAATCAAAAAAAGAATTAAGAAAAATTTTTGACCTTGCAATTGATAAGCTGGGTGATAAACGAGCAGCTATTTTCGAAGCACAAATTATGATTCTTGACGACCCTGTTTTAATAAATACGATTAAAAATAGAATTATAAACGAGAAAAAACTACCAGAATACATAGTCGACGATGAAATATCCAAATATACTAAAATAATGAGTGCTTCGAATGAACCTTATATGAAAGAACGATCACATGATATTGATGATATAAAACATAGGATTATACGTAATCTTAAAAAGAAAAAGTGGAAATCAAAAATTACAAATGATGTAATTGTAGTTACATCAAATTTATCTCCCTCAGATACAGTACTATTTTCTCGAGTAAATGTCAAAGGTTATGTCACAGATTTTGGAGGATTGACTTCCCATGCAGCAATCGTTGCCCGTTCATTAAATATTCCTGCTGTAGTAGGGTTACACGATGCTACAAATCGGATAAAAGATGGCGACTTTTTAATTGTCGATGGTTTTCATGGAGAAGTTTTTATAAATCCTGATGAAAAACAAATTTCAGAATATAAAAAGAAAATTGAACGACTAAATCAATATGATGAGGAATTAATTAAATTAAGAGATTTGCCAGCTCAAACTTTAGATGGTAAAGAAATTAGTTTGTTTGCAAATCTTGATTTAACAGAAGAAATGTTCTTTATTCTTCATAACTGTGCCAGTGGTATTGGTTTAGTAAGAACTGAACAATTATTTGAGGAATATGAAGCTTTTCCTGATGAAGATAGACAATATGAAGTTTATAAAACTGTTGCAGAACAAATATATCCCAAAGTTGTAATTGTCAGAGCTTTTGATATTGGAGGAGATAAAGTATTACCGGTCGATTTGCACGAACCAAATCCAATGTTAGGATGGAGAGGTATACGTTTATTGCTGGATAATCCATCGTTATTCAAGATTCAAATACGTGCAGTTTTAAGAGCAAGTCTTCATAAAAACGTGTGGTTCATGCTTCCAATGATAACCTCACTTCAGGAAGTTATCCAATCTAAAAAACTTATTGAAGAATGCAAAAAGGAACTTCATAAAGAAGGGAAAGTATTTGATAAAAATATACCTTTTGGAATTATGATAGAAGTGCCTTCGGCAGCTGTACTTGCGAAAGAATTTGCCTCAGAAGTTGATTTTTTGAGTATCGGTACAAATGATTTAATTCAATATCTCTTGGCTGTTGATAGAGGAAATGATATAGTATCAGGTCAATATCAGGAATTTCATCCGGCAGTTGTAAGAACATTGAATCATATTATATCTGAAGCAAAAAAAGCAGGAAAAATGGTAAGCATGTGTGGAGAAATGGCCGCCGATCCTATAGCAGTACCGTTATTGATAGGTCTTGGACTCGATTCTTTGAGTCTTTCTGCTGCAGGTATTCCTTTTCATAAAAAAATTATAAGAAGCCTAAAATATGAGGACATGAAAAAGTTAGCTGAAGAATGTCTTAGGTTAAAATCCGAAAAAGAAATTAATAATAAACTTCATGAATTTTACAATAATAAAATTCAGGATAAAATTCAAAACTTATATTGAGGTGAAAAATGCACATTTCGGAAATGATTACCAAATATGATGCTTCAAATCAGTTTCAGGTTTTAAAAGATTCTTATACTCAAATTGAATATTCATGGAATCTTAAACTTGATTTATCTTCTATTGATACTTCTAAAATTAAAAATATCATTTTAACCGGACTTGGCGGTTCAGCTATTGGTGGAGAATTAATTCAGAATTATTTTAGAACAGAATTAAAGTATCCCTACTTCGTAAATCGTAATTATGAACTACCTTTATTTGCTGGAGAAGATACCCTTGTAATAGCTTCTTCTTATTCCGGTAATACAGAAGAAACTTTATCTGCTTTAGCTCAAGCTCTTGAAAAGAAGTGTCAGATTGTATGTGTATCCACAGGGGGGAAAATGGAAGAAATTGCTAAAGCAAATAATCTTCCCCTTGCAAAACTTCTTAAAGGCTATCAACCACGCTTTGCTCTATGGATTAATTTTTTTGCTGTTGTTAATGTATTGCATACATTAAATTTAATTCCAAATCAAAATGAAAATGTAAAAGAGGCAATAGAGTTACTAAAAAGGAAAGGGGAAGAATATTCAAAGGAACAGAATGATGCTTTAATTTTAGCTGAAAATCTAAATGGTTACATACCATTAATTTATTCTGTTGCAGATTATACTTCTGTTGTAGGAACGCGATTGAAAGGCCAGTTCAATGAAAATTCCAAACACCATGCTTTCTTCTCATATTTTCCTGAACTTGATCATAATGAGATAATGGGATGGGAAGGCTACAATCCTCAGCAAATGAATATTAAACTTATTAATATCTGGGATGATGATTATCATTCTCAAATAAAGAAGAGATTGGAAATTACTTCAGAAGTTATTAAAAAAACTGGATGTGAAATTATTGACCTTAAAAGCACAGAACCAAATTATAAATTGAGATTACTCGATTTAATTTATTTCGGTGATTGGACAACTTATTATTTTGCAATAATTCGTGGTTTTGATCCAACTACAATTGATAACATTAATTATCTTAAGGAACGTCTTTGAGTTATTTAAAGAGAGCGAAAAATAAAATTTGGAAATATTTATTCCTGATTTTATTATTCCCTCAAGTTGTTGATGCTCAATTCTATTTTTTTGGTAGAAATAAAGTTCAATATGAAAAATTTGATTGGAAAGTGCTCAAAACTGAGCACTTTAACATCTATTACTATGATCAATTTGAACAACTCGCAAAAATTGGAGCACAATTTGCAGAAGAAGCATTTGAAGAATTTAAAATAAAATTTAATCACTATGTAACTACAAAAATTCCTCTAATTTTTTACAACACTCATATTCATTTTCAACAGACAAATATTACCCCAGGCTTAATTCCTGAAGGAGTAGGTGGATTTTTTGAATTTATGAAAGGACGGGTTGTAATTCCTTATCTTGGTTCGTTGAAAAGTTTTAAGCACGTTATACGCCATGAACTTGTTCATGTTTTTATGACAAATAAAATATTTAATCAGCTGAAGGACCATAGAATTGAAACAGAAAAAATGCCACCTTTATGGTTTGTTGAAGGATTGGCAGAGTTCTGGTCATACCATTGGGATACACAAGCCGAAATGGTGATGAGAGATTTTGTGTTGAATAATAATTTCATCCCTTTAAAAGATCTTGATGCAGCAAGTGGATATTTAATTTATAAAGAAGGGCAGAGCTTTCTTGAATTTATTTCCCAAAATTATGGTGAAGATAAAATACTTCAACTGATAGAAAATTTCTGGCGCTTTAATTCATTCAATGAGAACCTTGAATTTACAATTGGTGAATCATACAATGAAATCGGAAATATATGGTATTACTCTCTTCAAAAAAAATATTTTCCTTTAATGCAAAGTAGTTACCCTCATTTTATCGAATCAAAAAAAATAACCAACGAGGGATTTAACTTTGAACCAAAATTTTTTAATAATAATGGACTTAATGAGATTTATTTCATCGGAAATCACAATGGATATTCTTCAGTATTTAAAATGAAATATAATCCGGTTAATAATAAATCTGAAAAACCTATAGTATTGATTGAAGGAGAAAAGCATTCTGATTTTGAAGCATTCCACCTTCTTGAAAAATCAATTGATGTATCGAGATATGGCAAATTAGCTTTTGTTACAAAATCTTTATACAGTGATGTAATTCATATTTATTCTATAAAGGAAAATAAAATTATTGAGACATTGAGATTTAATGATTTGATTACAATCCGTTCACCAAGTTTTTCTAAAGATGGTAATTTATTACTGTTTACAGCTGCCGATAGAAAAGGCTTTACAGATATTTATATTTATAATTTTTTAAATGAGAGTTTAATTAGGCTTACTAATGATTATTATTCAGATATTGACCCTATTTTCAATGAAGATAATTCAAAAATAATTTTTGCTTCCGACAGAACTGCAGGTGAATATCAGCAAAAATATAATCTGTTTGAATATGATTTAAAAGACAATTCTATTTATTACTTAACATATATAAATGCTAATATCTCATCCCCACAATTTAACCCGGATTATACGGAAATCTATTTTAATTGTGATTACGACGGCACGTATAATATATGGAAATTGGATTATTCTTGTAATAACCCAAATAAAATAAAACAGGTAACAAAATTTTTAACAAGTGTTTATAATTTTACATTTATTGATGATAGCACAATAGTTACTTCTGCATATGAAAATTACTCCTTTCAACTTTATAATCTTACTTTTAGTGATAGTAATAATTACATGGAAGTTTATTTTGATCTAATGAAATCAAGAGGGCTGTGGACTGCAAAAGAAATTGTTATTAACTCTCAAGAAGGTTACTTAAAGTATGAAAATGATTATACACTCGATTACGCCGTTGGACAATTATCAACTGACCCAATATATGGTTCACGTGGGGGTGCATTATTTTCATTGAGTGATTTAATGGGGGACGAAAGATATCTCTTTTATATTTATAACACTGCGGAAGTGCAAAGTGAAATTTTAAAAAACTTTAATATTGCCATAAGTAAAATCAATTTGAAAAAAAGAACTAATTATGGTGTAGGAGTTTTTCACTATGCAGGGAGAAGATACGACATAACAGAATCAGATGAATTTTTTTATGAAAGAATATTTGGTGGTTATTTTGAATTACACTATCCGTTTTCAAGTTTTCAGAGAATTGAAGCAGATATTAGCATTGCTAATTCAGATAAAGAGCTTTTTGGGAATCTTCTTCCGAGAAAATCTCTACTTGTATCAAATATTATTTCATTTGTTCATGATAATTCTATTTGGTCGCCAACAGGTCCCATTGATGGATCACGTTATAGAATTTTACTCGGTTATACTACAGATGTTAAATATAGCAATGTAAATTATTACTCATTTATTTTTGATTATAGAAAATATATTAGATTAAGCTTAAGAAGTGCATTAGCAACCAGATTAGCACTTTTTATTAATCATGGAAAAGAAGCTAGAAGATATTTTGCAGGTGGAAGCTGGGATATTCGAGGTTGGCCAAGATGGTCAATAAGAGGACAAAAATTATGGCTTTCTTCTATTGAAATGCGCTTTCCTCTTATAGATAAAATTCAGGTAAACTTCCCTTTTTTTGGACTTAGTTTTTTTAATATACGTGGTGCAGTTTATTTTGATGTAGGGTCAGCATGGGATAAAGTATACAGAGAAACTTTAGGAAGTTTGGGTTTTGGATTTCGAATTAATTTATTTAATGCTATTACTTTACGCTATGATATCGGGAAAAAAATTGAAAATAATTTTAGCAGATTCCAACCAAAATTATTTTATCAATTTTTCTTTGGATGGGACTTTTGAAAAATACTATCAAAATAATCTTATTTTTGGTTCTTATAGTATTAATTCAGTCGTGTTCACACGATCTTGTTATTAAAAATTATTTTGCTGATGAATCAGGTATTCATATGTTTGGTAAAACTCCACAAAGAAATTTTTATGAAGATATTATTATTTCTGATTCCCTCGAATTTTTATGGAAGTCCGAAACATATGGAAGTCAATCAAATACATCTGTAATAACATATAACGACTATGTTTTTGTTAACGATTTATCGGGAAGAATTTATGGGTTTAATATCTATTCAGGAAAATTATGTGGTTATTACAAGTACTCAAGTTCTATTTCTATTGCTCCTGTGATAAATAAATTAAGAATTTATTTTATTGTAAACCTAAAATCAGAAAATTATTCTTTATTTGTTATGAAAGATATTACGACAGGAAAAACTTTAAACGAAGTGAAAATTAATGGTAGCGTTAATAACGAAATGATAAAACTAAAAGATGGGATTGTTATATTAACAAATAATGGTGAACTAATTAAATTTAATTTTGCTGGTATGAAAATATGGTCTATTGAAACTTATAAATCCACAAATTCTACTCTTGCATCAAATGAAAATATTATTGTTTTTGGTAATAAAAATGGTGAACTATTTATAGTCTCTGCAAAAACTGGGGAAATTTTATTTAGTCAAAAAGTTTCCGATTGCGCACTTGAAAGTTTATCAATTGATGGGGAGCATATTTATTTTACAAATAACAAGGGTGGGTTATATAGTTTTGATTTACAGAGTAATAAAGTTATCTGGACATTTGATAGTAAAACAAGAATTGTAACTGTTCCAGTTTATAATAATGAAAATATATTTATCGGAAATCTCTCAGGTAAGATAATTTCCATTAATAAAATAGAGGGTAGTGTAAACTGGATATTAAACACAGGCGGATTAATTAATGCAACCCCATTATTATTAAGAAATTATTTAATACAACCTGATTTTAATAAAAAGATTTATTTGATTGATCTAATTCGAGGAAAAATTATAAAAACAATTGAATTTGAATCAAGAGTTAAATTAAGTCCAGTTTATTATAAAGGTATTTTATTTTTTGGTATTGATAGGGGACAAATCTTAGCCTATAAAACACTTAGTGAAAATTAAAATGCGATCTGTTAACAAAATATTGATTTTATTTTTCACATTTGTAAACATTAATGCTCAAGAATGCAAGAGTACCATTCAAATTAATACCAACGAAACGGGTAGCTACATTTTTATTAATGATACTTTTATTGGGAACGGAAATGTTATAACCATGTTAGATTCGGGTAAGTATGAAGTTTACATTAAAAGGTTTTTCAATAAGTGGAATAATTATGAAATTACAGACACAATACATACTACTGAATGTAATAAAACATATACATTTAATTATGAACTTAAAGATAATTTTTTGACTTGCAGGTTAGTTCAATTTACAAATAATACCGTTAATACTTTTGATAATTTTTATAAAGAAGATTTGAAAGAATCAAATTGGATTAAAATTTTGATTTCTACCTCTGTAATATTGGGAGCCACAGCAGCATATTTTAAAATATCCGCAGATAAAAGATATGATGAGTATATATCTACAGGTGATAAAGAGATCTTGAGAAAAGTTAAAAAATTAGATTTTTACAGTGGTATAGCTTTTGGATTAATGCAAATAAATTTTGGTTATCTCGTATATAAATTTCTTTTAGAATAATTAATGAGCATCAAGCCAATTATCACCAATTCCTATATCAACAACTACAGGTAAATTGAGTGGAAGAGCGTTTTCCATTAAATCTTTGATAACATATTTTAATTCATCAACATCATTTTTGTGTGCATCAAATACTAACTCATCATGTACCTGAAGAATCATTTTGGTTTGTGCTTTTCTTTTCTTTAGTTCTTTATAAATTTTTATCATTGCTAATTTAATCATATCTGCAGCTGTTCCCTGTATGGGCATATTAATTGCCACGCGCTCTTCAAATTGACGAACAACTTTATTTTTGCTATTAATATTTCTTAAATATCTTCTTCTACCCATCAATGTTTCTGCATAACCTTTCTTTTGTGCTTTTTTAATTGATTCTTCCATAAATTTCTTAACATTTTTAAATGAGGCAAAATAATTCTCATAAATTTCTTTTGCATGAGCCTGTGAAATTCCAAGTCGTGTTTTTAAACCGAATGGACCTAATCCATATAATATTCCAAAATTTACTTCTTTTGCTTTTCTTCTCATTTCCTGTGTTACTTCTTCTGGGGGAACTTTGAAGACAAGTGATGCAGTTCTTCTATGAATATCTTCGTTATTTTTAAATGCATTGATTAATGTTTCATCACCGCAAATACTTGCCATAATTCTTAATTCTATTTGATTATAGTCTGCACTAAGAATTACAAAATTTTTATCGCGTGGTACAAAAGCTTTTCTAATTTCTTTTCCAAGTTCTGTTCTAATTGGTATATTTTGAAGATTTGGATCATTGCTCGATAGTCTTCCTGTTGATGCTGCAGTTTGATTATATGTGGTATGAATTCTACCTGTACGAGGATTTATTAGATCGGGTAAAGCATCTGCGTACGTAGATTTTAACTTAGAGACTTGGCGATAATCCATAATAATGTCGATTATAGGGTGAGTTCCTTTAAGAGATTCAAGTGCTCTTGCATCGGTTGAAAATCCTGTTTTGGTTTTACTTGTCTCAGGGAGTTTTAATTTATCAAATAATATCTTTTGCAGTTGTTGTGTAGAATTAATGTTAAATTTTTCTCCAGCTAACCTATAAATTTCGTTTGAATAATTATCAAGAAGGATTTGCAAATCTTTACTAAAATCCTGTAAAATTTTTGTATCTACTTTAACACCCGTTCTTTCCATATCTTCGAGAACAGGGACAAGTGGAAATTCAACTTCGTAAGCTAACTTGTCTAATACTTCTTTTTTCAAAATATTGTCAAGAATTTCATAAAGCCTAAATGTAATATCAGCATCTTCACATGAATAATCAGACAACCTCTCAGCTTCTACTTCAAATATTTTCTCTGGTGTTTTTTTCGAACCAATTAGTTCAATCAGTGGGATAGGTTTGTATTTTAAATATTTTTCTGAAAGTTCATCCATGCTATGTTTTTGATCAGGATCTATAACATAACTTGCCAGCATTGTATCGAAATAAAAATTCTCAACTTCAATATTATATTTTTGCATTATACCTATATCAAACTTACCATTTTGACAGACCTTTTTAATCTTTTTGTTTTCAAAAATCGGCTTAAATATTTCAATAAAATCATTAATTGGTAAACGTTCTGATAAATCAATTGAAAATAATCCACTGGTTTCTCTGTGTGGATTAATTGCTATAAACCATGCCTCTTTAGGTTTAATTGCAAACGAACATCCAGCTAAATTTGCATCGAATGTATTTAATGAATCTGTTTCGGTATCAAAAACGAATAAGTCACTTGAAGATAATTTTTCAGCAAGTTTTAAAGCATCCTCTTTTGATATTATTAAATGATATTTTACTTTACTTTTATCATATACTTGAATATTCTCAGCAATTTTTTCTTTTTCTACATTACTAATTATAGGTTGAATTTCTGAAACCTCATCAGAGTAAAGCTTTTTAATCCTCGAAGCAAATGTTTTAAATTCCAGCTCAGAAAAGATTTTAAGAAGTTTTTCTAAATCAGGCTTTTGAAATTTTGCCATTTCGAAATCAATCTCAAACGGGACCTCTGTATTAATAGTTGCCAGTTCCTTTGATAAAAAAGCATTATCTTTACTCTCAAGTAATTTATTTACAATGTTTTGTTTTTCAATTTTATCAATGTTTTTATAAATATTTTCAATTGTCTTAAATTTCTGGATTAATGGTAAAGCAGTTTTAGGACCAATACCTGCAACTCCAGGAATATCGTCTGAGGTATCTCCGGTTAATGCGAGAAAATCAATCATTTGTTTTGGTTCAAATCCGTATTCTTCATAAACTTTATCTTCATCAATAATTATAATTTCATCAGTCGTTTTACCGGGTTTAATTATTTTTACATTTTCAGATACTAATTGAATAAAGTCTTTATCTGGTGTTATAGCATAACATAAAAATCCATTTTTGGATGCTTTTTTTACGGCAGTTCCAATCAAATCGTCAGCTTCGTAGCCGGGAAGTATGTAAATCGGTATACTAAATGCTTCGATAATTTCTTTGATTCTACTGATTTGTTGTATCATATCTTCTGGCATTTCTTCACGGGAAGATTTATAGTTCTCATATTTTTCATGTCTAAAAGTTTTTTCTTTTGAATCAAAGGCTACAGCAATGTAATCTGGCTTTGTATCTTCAATAATTTTCAAAAGCTGGCTAACAAATCCATAAACGGCTGATGTTGGTTCCCCTTTAGTAGTCATCAAAGGTCGTGATATAAAAGCATAATATCCTTTATATGCAAGAGCCATTGCATCAATTATAACGAATTTCTTTTTTTCTTCATTCATACAAATTTTCTTTTGATTATTTATTTTTTATATTCAAAAGGAAAAATAAAAATTAAGTTGATTAATAACCATACATTACAAAATGAAAAAAATAATAAAACTTACAATAATTCTTATTCCTATTTTTTGTATTAATTATTATAGTCAGCAATTTAGTTATAATCATGATATTTATATTGCAAACTGGAACGTTGAAAACTTATATGATACTGAAGATGATCCAATAAAAAATGATAATGAATTTTTACCAAATGGCAAAAAGGAATGGACTGAAAGTAAGCTTGAAACAAAACTTAACAATTTGAAAAAAGTTATTGAATATATGAATGACGGGAATGGACCTGATATTTTAGCTTTACAAGAAGTAGAAAATATAAATGTTTTAAAAAGACTTCTTTACAAATTAAACTTTAGAGATTATGTTCCTGTTTATAGAGAGTCGCCGGATGAAAGGGGAATTGATGTAACACTTATTTATGATAGAAAAGTATTTAGAGTAATTTCTGCAAATTCAATCAATGTTAAATTGCCAGGAGGAGATAAAACCAGAGATATTTTATATGTAAAGTTGTGTCATTTGAGAAGTAAAAAGATTTTACACGTATTCGTTAATCACTTTCCATCCAGAAGTGGAGGAAAAAGTCAAAGTGAAATAAAAAGAATTATAGCAGCAAAAATATTAAAAGAAAAAATCGATTCTTTATTTTCTTTAAACAATAAAGAAAATATTATTGTACTTGGAGATTTTAATGACGAACCTGATGATATTTCAATTAAAGAAATATTAGATGTTGAAGATTTTGATTGCAATATGAAAATAAATTTGGAAGGAAGATTATTGAATCTTTCATATAAAGATTTCAAATCTGGGAAAGGGACTTATTTATTCAGAAACGACTGGAATATGCTCGATCAAATTATAATTTCTTCATCGTTGATTGATAAAAAAAATCTGGATTACATGTGCAGCAGCTTCGAAATTATTCAACCAGATTTTATGTTCGAGAAATCTGAAAAAAGAAAAAGAGCACCTGTTCCTACTTTTCTTGGGAATAAGTACATTGGTGGATTTAGTGATCATTACCCGGTTGTTGCAAAATTTACTTTTTTTAAAGAAAGGGAATAATGATGGAAAAAATTTTTTTATTATTTGGAGCATCAGGGGATCTTGGAACAACTGCTATCCATTATTTTCTTAAACAAAATTATAATAGATATTATTTCTTTACTCGAAAACCCCTTAATATCGAAGAGTCGGATAAAGTTAACATTGTTTTTGTGGAAGATTTAACGATAGAAAAAAATGTATCTGATGCCTTTTCTAAAATACATATTAAAGATGAATCAATAATATTTTTATTTAATACAATCGGAACATTTTATGGTGGTAAAAGAATAGAGGATACACCTTATGAGGAATGGAAAAAATTATTAGATATAAATCTCAGTTCTTCATTTTTGCTTGCGAAATATTTTTCTAATCTTATTAAAAATGCAAAAGGGGGGTCGATATGTTTTACAAGTGCATATACATCATTTTATAATGAACCAAATACTGCTGCATACGGCGTATCAAAATGTGCATTAAATTATCTGGTCAAATCGTTATCAGTAGAAGGAAAAGCAATAAACATGAGTGCAAATGCAGTTGCACCTTATATAATCGATACACCTGAAAATAGAAATTGGATGAAGGATAAATCCAAATTAATTCCAACAATTAAAATATGTGAAATTGTTCAGAAAATATTTGATGAATGGAAAATTTTTTCAGGAAATATAATTTCATTTTTTGAATTGTTAGAAAATTGATTAATTTTCCATTGTCGATAAATTAATTTATTGACTTTTTTGACTCATTTATTTAATGTTATTTATAAAATTTTTGTTATTACTTAATTTTTTTAAACAATAATTGGAGGTTTTCCTATATGCAACTTACACATATCTTAGGATTTATGATGACAATTTTAGCTCAGGTTCAAGAACCAAGCTTAGTTGGATACTTGCAACAAAAATTCATAGAAGGTGGATTTTTTATGTGGCCTATACTTGGTTGCTTGGTCATTGGATTGGGATTTGCATTAGAACGTATGTGGACTTTATCGAGAGCAACTATTAACACAAAGAAATTCATCGTTCAGGTAAAAGATGCTTTAAAAAATGGTGGAGTAGAAGAAGCAATAAAATTATGTGAAAATACAAGAGGTTCAATAGCTTCTGTATTTCATGCAGGTCTTTTAAGAGCTAATGAAGGTCTTGATGCTGCTGAAAAAGCCATAATGGCTTACGGTGCAATTGAAATGGGTTTCCTTGAAAAAGGATTAATCTGGATTTCAACATTCATTGCCATTGCACCAATGCTTGGTTTTACCGGTACAGTACAGGGTATGATTCAAGCATTTGATGCTATAAAGGAAGCAGCGCAGATTTCCCCAAGCATAGTTGCAGGTGGTATTTCTGTTGCTCTTTTGACTACATTATTTGGACTTGTTGTTGCTATGATCCTTCAGGTGTTTTATAATTACTTTGTATCAAGAATTGATAAATTGGTAGCAGATATGGAAGAGAGCTCAATTGAGTTAATTGATGCTCTGTATGAATTGAAAACTAAAAAATAAGTTAAAATTAATTTGAGATCTAAAAAATGGTAAAATTAAAAAGAAGAAAATTACCTGAAGCAGAGATACCAACCAGTTCGATGGCGGATATTTCATTCTTACTTCTATTGTTTTTCCTTGTATCAACTGTTATTGATGTAGATACTGGAATTGGCCTTGTGCTTCCAGAATACATACCCCCTGAACAACAGGAATTTGTTCCAATTTCAAAGGATAGATTGGTTGCAGTTCTAATAAATGAAAATGGAGATGTCTTATTAAATAATGAGATTATTGCAATAACACAGATATCAAAAACTATAAAACCTCTTATTGAAAGCAAAATTAATTTACCTGCAAATAAAAAACTGGTTGTATCTATTAAGACAGATAGAAAGACGAACTATAATTTATACATTCAGGCTCTTGACCAGATTAAAGATGCTTATTTTCAAGTAAGAGAAGAATATGCACGGTCAAGATTTGGAAAGCGGTTAATCGATATCGATGAAAGAAGTGAAGAGATGAAAGAAATAAAAGAAAAGATTCCTATAACTATTAGTATTGCAGAACCAGAAATTGTAAAAAATTAATATTGAGGTTTATAGATGAAATTTCAGAAAAAAAGAGCCGCTGTTAAACAGCAAATTCCCACTGCTTCTTTACCAGATATTGTTTTTATGTTACTATTGTTCTTTATGGTTACAACAACTTTACGCGAAGTAGATGTTTTGGTAAGATTCAAGTTACCAGAAGCTAAAGCTATAGAGAAAATAGAAAATAAAAGATTGGTCTCTTATATATGGGTTGGTAATGATGGACGTATTCAGTTAAATGATAGCATTACTAAATTGGAAGACATACAAAAAATCATGTATGCAAAACGTGTTGCATTGCCAAATGTCATTGTCTCATTGAGAATTGACAAAAACTCAGATATGGGAATTGTAACTGATATACAACAAGAGCTAAGAAAAGCATCCTGCTTGAGAATAAATTATTCCGCAATGTTAAAAATATAAATATGTATTAATTAAATTGAAGGGCAGGTTGTTTATTTAATAGCCTGCCTTTTTTTTTGAGGTAGTAATGAACTTAAAAGAAAAAATAAATAATGACTTAAAAGATGCAATGAAATCGGGCGATAAAATACGCCTGGAAACAATTCGTTCTATACGTGCTTTAATCCTTGAATTTGAAAAAAGCGGAAGTGGTAAAGAACTAACACAAGAAGAAGAAATAAAAATATTATCTGCCGCAGCAAAAAAAAGAAAAGAAGCAATCGAACAATATCGTAATGCAAATAGGAATGAACTTGCTACAAAAGAAGAAAATGAATTGAGAATTATAGAAGAATATCTACCCAAGCAACTTTCAGAAGATGAAATTTTAGATGAAATTAAAAAAATTGCTTCGGAAATAAATGCTAAAGATAAAACTGATTTTCCTCGTTTAATGCCCTTAGCCGCAAAAACGCTTAAAGGTAGAGCAGACGGTAAAATAATTAAAGAAATAGTAGAAAAATTTTTGGGTATCAATTGAATTATTTGGACTATTCAATATTTGTAATTGTTGTAATTAGTTTTATACTCGGATTTAAAGATGGCTTGGTAAGGAAAATTATTGGCCTAATTGGTTTAATAGTTGCAATTTTTCTCGCTTTTGAATATTCACATACTCTGGGGAAATATTTAAATCCTTTTTTTAATTATGATGATTATTTTTCAAATGTCATCTCGGGGATATTGATTTTTCTAATTGTTATTCTTATTACAACAATTCTAAAGCGTATAATTCATCCAGTAGATAAATTAAATAAATTCCTTAACCAATTTAGTGGCGGAATAATCGGAACAATACAGATATTATTCTTTTTAAGCGGACTCTTTTTAATTCTTGATGTACTTGGATTTCCAGATAGTAAAACTAAAAATAATTCCTTTTTTTATTCATTTATTGCTAATATTATTCCAAAATCGATAGATATTGTAATAGGAAAGGAATCACATGCATCTGATTTGATTAAAAATTTTATAGAGAACAACGACACAATCAAAACACCTCAAATTGATTCTTTGATTTCAAAATGATTAAAAGAGAGACGTTAGATAAGTTAGAATTTCATAAGGTACTCGCCCATATATCAAAATATTGTGTAACTGAATTAGGAAAAAATAAAATTCTTTCTCTATATCCAATTGACTCATTGGATAAAATTATTATTGAAGGAAGAAAAGTTAATTGTGCAAAAGAAATATTAATTCATAACGATATCCCTCCAATTGATTATATTCCCGATTTAACTGATGTATTATATAGAAGCAGAATTGAAGACGTTATTCTTAATCCCAAACAAATACTTGAAATTCTTAAGCTTGCTGAAATATCCCGTAAGCTCTATCAATTTCTAAAACCAAAAGATAATCAAGATGATGAATTATCTGCTTTAAGAAATTCATTATTTGTTGATAAACTTTTCGAACATCAATTGACAAATATTATTACCGAAAATGGAGAAATTCGTGATGATGCAAGTACAGATCTTAAATCTATTCGTAAAGAAATTAAAGAAAAAGAATTTGCTCTTCAAAAATTAGTAAATAAACTTCTTAAGCAACTCAGCCAATCGTATTTAGTTCAGGAAGAATATATAACTCAAAGAGAGGGGAGAGTTGTTTTACCTATAAAAGCTGAACATAAAAGACACGTTCGTGGATTTATCCATTCAGAATCTTCAACAGGACAAACTGTATATATTGAACCTGAGGAAACTCTTGAATTAAATAATGAAATTTTGTCACTAAAATTTGCTGAAAAAAGAGAAATTGAAAAAATATTAAAATCTCTTACTCGAAAAATTGGTTCTCAAAGTAATGAATTGTTAAAATCATTAGAAACTGTTTCAGAAATTGATGTTATTTTTGCTAAAGCAAAATATTCAATTGAAATAATCGGTTCATTTCCTTCCTACAACGAAGAAAAAGTTTTTCAAATTATTGATGGCAGGCATCCTTTATTAATAAAAAAAATTGGAATTAATAACACTGTACCCCTTAATCTCAGAATTGAAAAAGAAAAAGTAATTATTATAACCGGACCTAATGCAGGTGGTAAAACGGTAACACTTAAAACAATCGGTTTACTTATTCTTATGGCTCAGTCAGGAATCCCAATTCCTGTAAATCCTGATTCTAATTTCCATTATTTTGAAAACATACTGGTTGATATAGGTGATGAACAGTCAATTGAAGATGATCTAAGTACATTTAGCTCACATCTAAAGAATATTAAAAGTATAATTGATTTATCGTCAAATAAAACTCTCGTTTTATTAGATGAAATTGGAACAGGCACAGATCCAACTGAAGGTGCAGCCATTGCACTCGGTGTTTTAATTACATTGAGAGACAGAGGTACCCTTGTTTTTGCCACAACCCATCACGGTTCAATAAAGATTTTTGCAAATCAACTTGAAGGATTTCAAAATGCTTCTATGGAATTTGACACGACTGAATTAAGACCAACTTACATTTTTCATCAGGGATTACCCGGGTCGAGCTATGCTTTTGAAGTTGCAAATAGAATTGGATTTAATGATGAATTTTTGAATCTTTCAAAAAAATTTTTAGACTCAGATAAAATTAAAATTGAAGAATTTCTTATTAACCTTGAAAAAAAATCGCAAAAATTGAGAGAACAACTTCATAAACTTGAATTAGAAAATTTACGATTGAAAAGTTTATCAAATTTGTATCAGGAAAAAATTGATAAACTTAAACAACAAAAGAAAGAAATACTTGCAGAAACAAAAAAGAAAGCAGAGGAAATTTTAATTAATCTTAATAAAAAATTCGAAAATTCAATTAAGAACATTCGCGAGTCTAATGCAAACAAGGAGATAATAAAAAAGGAAAAACAGGAAATAGCAAATCTTAAAAAAGATATTAAAAAAATATTCATTCCCGATGAAAAAAATGAAAAGTATGTAGAACTAAAAGTAGGTGATTATGCTTCAATAAATGGCTCTTCTTCAGTAGGAATTATTGAAGAAATAGATATTGAAAAAAATAAAGCTATATTGACAATTGGCTCAATAAAGATAAAAGCAAAATATTCTGAACTTATACCTGCAAGAAAAACCGAATTTGATAATTACTCATATAAAAAATATGATATCCATACAGAAGCGATAAATATTAGATTAGATATACGTGGTAAACGCTATGAAGATGCTGAATTTGAAATCATAAAATTTCTTGATAATGCATATATGCATGGAATCGATAAAGTTGAAATTTTACATGGTAAAGGAGCAGGAGTTTTGAAACAATTGGTAAAAAATATACTCTCTAATTATAAAGGTGTTAAAAATTTCTATTACGCCAATATAGAATATGGGGGAGATGGAATTACAATAGTGGAATTTAATTAAATTTCAAAAAACTATTTTATTTGCTTTTATAGTTCTATTAACTATATTAATAGTCGATATTCTCAATAAACTATAGGAAGTTTTGTGAAATAATTATTACTATCAATTTTATTAACTCTTATATTGCATTTATGCACGTGGATTCCAGCTTAATGAGCATGGGGCTCGTGCTATGACAATGGGGGGTGCATTTACTGGTTTAACAAACGACCCATCTGCATTATTTTTTAATCCGGCTGGTATAACACAACTTGTAGGGACACAATTTTATATTGGCTCTACTTTAATTGCTCCCCTTGGTACTTATCGTGTTACTAATGAAACTAAAATTGAATATGAACAAAAATCCAATGTATTCACACTAGTGAATTTTATATTACTCAGGAATTAACAGATAAATTATATATTGGTCTTGGTGTAAATAATCCTTATGGCTTGGGCACAACATGGCCAGCAAATTGGCTTGGAAAGTATTTAGCTAATTGATACGCAACTTAAATCATTTTTTATAACTCCAGTTATTGCATATTAATTATTAGATAACTTATCATTAAATATAGGGGGTACATTTGCGTGGGCAGATGTTAAAATTATGAGAAAATCGGCATCCCCTCTTGGTGGTGATTTCAATCTAACATTAAAAGGGGATGGAACTGCTTTTGGTTTTGTTGCAGGAATATTATATAAACCAATGTCTACATTATCTGTCGGTTTGAGTTATAGAAGTAAAGCAAGTTTTGATCTTTCAGGTATTGCAGAAAGTCAACCAGCAACTATTAAACATCCACAGCTTGGAGATTTACCATTACCAACAGGAAATATTAAAGCTCCTTTAACAACTCCACAAAATGCCACGCTTGGAATAGCTTATAAAGCTACAGATAATGTTACTTTAACTCCGGATTTCCAGTATGTAGATTGGTCAAGCTATGATAAATTAGAAATTACATTTGAAAATTATGACCTAGATTTAAATCCATTAAATGGTAAGCAAAATGTATCATCTGTTGAAAGAAATTATGAAAACACATTTATTATTCGTACAGGATTTGAATACGTTGTTACATCCAATTTCTTATTAAGAGGAGAGGTATTTTATGATAGAAATCCTGTACCAACAGAATATGTTAAACCAACTTTACCTGATTCTGATCGATTAGGATTAAATATTGGTTATGGCACAAAATTATCTGAAAATCTAAATCTTGATATTTCTTATTTATTGTTATTATTTGCAAGACGTGATGTATCAAATTCGAAATTTGGATTTAATGGGAAATATTATAACATTACTTATCTCTTTGTGGTTAATTTAGCTTATTCATTATAATTAGCATTTTTATTTCATTTACTCTGTATCTCTAAATTTAGAGATACAGAGTAAAATTTGTTTAAAAGTTAATCTTCTGAGGCGTATTAAGCTAAGGAAAACAAACTATTGGTTATTTCATTAATAAATAATAAATTTATACAAATAAAATAAATTAGAGGAGAGCAAAAATTGGCATTCTCACTTAATAAAGTAATGCTAATAGGGAATCTGGGCGCAGATGCTGAAACCCGTTATACAACTAATAATGTATCTGTAACGACATTTCCGCTTGCTACATCAAGAAGTTACAAGAATCAAAATGATGAATGGATTAATGAAACAACATGGCATAGTATAGTTTGCTTTAATCTATCTGATTATTATAAAGAATTACTTAAAAAAGGCAAAAAATTTTATGTTGAAGGAAGAATAAGTAAAAGAGAATATACAACAAAAGATGATAATACAAAAAGATATGTTACTGAAATTATTGCAGAACAAATAATACCTCTGGATGCAAAAGGAATTTCGGAAAATAATTTAGAAAAATCTGTTGATAAGCTTGATAATGAAAAAACTACTTATACAGAGAATGGAATTAATGAATACAATCAGAATTCAAATTCAGATGAAGACTTGCCATTTTAATCAGTATGTTTAATAAAGTTAGGATTATATTTTAGTTGGATTTCGATTCGATTATACGTCTTATTTTTTTGATCATATGTTTAATACTATCTGCCTTCTTTTCGGGCTCTGAAGTTGCACTTTTCTCATTAGATAAAAAGAAAGTGCAAGATATTAAAAAGGAGCACAGATTATTAGGAGGGTATATATCTTTATTAATTGATAACCCTCGTAGATTATTAGTCACAATTTTACTTGGTAATACAATAGTTAATGTTGCAGCATCAATAATAGCTGTATTATTTGCATTAGATATTTCGAAAGATTATAACATACCTGAAGAAATAACATTAGGTATTCAAATTATATTACTTACAATTATTATTTTAATTATTGGTGAGATAACACCAAAAATATGGGCTAATAAATATCCTGTACAATATTCTATTATTATTGCATTACCTCTATATTGGGTCAGTATTTTATTTTTTCCTATTGCCAAAATTTTAACTGAAACATTGAGGTTAACTATATCAAAATTAAAAGCTAATAAACTTAGAACCGCTCTCAATAGTAATGAAATTAGTGAACTCGCAGACCTGGGATTGGAAAAAGGTACAATAGAACAAGATGAACAAGAATTAATTCAAGGTATAGTATCTTTCAGAAGTGTTACTGTCCGAGAAATAATGACACCTCGTGTTGATATCGTTGCTGTGCCATTGGACGCAACTTTTGAGGAATTAATGAAAATTATAAAAGAATCAGGACACAGTAGAATTCCACTTTATGGAAAAAGTCTGGATGATATAATTGGTATTATTTATGCAAAGGATCTTTTACCATATTTAAGAAGTCCGGGTTTAAGAAAAACAATTTCGCTTCGGAAAATTGCACGAGAAGCATTATTTGTACCGGAAACTAAATATATTAATGAGTTACTACATGATTTTCAGGAGAAAAAAATGCATCTCGGAATTGTCGTTGATGAATATGGTGGAACCTCTGGATTAATTTCACTTGAAGATATTCTTGAAGAAATTGTTGGTGATATTCGCGATGAATATGATAAAGAGGAATCACAAATTATTAAACTATCTGAAAATGAATATTTGATTAGTGGTAAATTATCTATAGAGGAATTAAATGATTTACTAAAAGATAATTTTTCTTCTGATAATAAAGATTATGATACAGTTGGAGGTTTTATATTAGATCAAGCAGGCATTATCCCTTCTCAGGGTTTCCATTTTATATATAATAAGTATAAATTTACTGTTAAAGAAATTTTTAATAAAAGAATACGTAAAGTACTTGTAGAAAAACTTTTTCCAATTGATAAAGATAATAAATGAAAAAAGGTTGTTTTATTGTAACAATATTTTTGTTAACTGTAGTTATTGGAAGCGGGATATATTTCTATAGAAAATATGGTTATAAAATGGAAAATTTTGGTAAAGAAAAAATTATGGACATTACTTTGAATAAGTTGAATGAAAAGTTTGATAAATTGGAAAAAAATATTTACAGTGATTCGATAAAAATTTATATCAAGAATATAACTAAAGAACTAAGGAAACAAAATTTCGATTTGGCAATGCATAATTTTCAATCAATAATAGACTTTACAAGGATTATTATTGGAGATGGAAAAATTGATTCTCTTGAATTTTATAATTTAAAGAAAATTAAAATAGAAAATGAGAGACCAAAGAAAAACTGAAATAAAAGTTGGAATTACAGTCTTTATTGGAATTATAATTCTTATCTGGATTTATAGCTGGGCAAAATATATTACCATAAATTCTGATAGGAAAATATTAACAGTAAAATTTGATTCTGTGGCAGGACTTGAAATTGGAGATCCTGTTACTGTTAATGGTGTTAGAAAGGGTTATGTAGATGATATAAAAATTTCAGAGGCTAAAGTATATGTAGTTTTAAACCTAGATTCTGATACTGAACTTAAAGAAGATGCTCAATTTTATGTTATGATGCTTGATTTAATGGGAGGTAAAAAAATTGAGATAAATCCCGGTAACTCAAAAAATTTTATTAATTATAATAAAACTCAGATTGGTAAATTTTCAGGTGATATTTCAACTGCTATGACTGTTTTGAGTTCTGTTGAATACGTTTTAATCGATGTTATAAAAGAAATTAAATTTACTCTCTCACAATTGAATAGCGTATTAGGAGATTCTCAATTTAACTCGGAATTAAAGAATTCTTTAACAAATCTTAATTCTTTAACGCATAACTTAAATACTTTAATAGAAACAAATAAACTAAATATCAACAATTTTATAAATGAAGGGACCCAGCTGACTAAATCAATTAATGATTTAATAATAACAAATAAAGATTCTATAAGAGCATCTGTATATTTGATTAAACAAACAATTGATAACTCCCAAAGATTAATTACAAATGTCAACAGCTTTCTCGAAAAAACAAATAATTCTGAAAATAATTTAGGTAGGGTTTTTAATGACAAAAAATTACTTGAAGATCTTAAAATTTCTATAAAACAGTTAAAAGATCTAACATTAATTCTATTAGAGCAATTGAAATCAAACGGTGTAAAAGTAGATGCAAAAATAGATTTGTTTTAATCATTTAATTACAGATGAATATGATACTTGGATTGGGAATTGACATAATTGAAATAGACAGAATAAAAAAAAGTGTAGATGAATATGGGGAAAGATTCTTAAATAAAATTTTTACACAAAATGAAATTGAATATTCTTTAAATAAAAAAAATAAATACCAACACCTTGCTGCAAGATTTGCTGCAAAAGAGGCAATAATTAAAGCATTATCTTCATTTAATATTGTTTTTAATTGGAAAGAAATTGAAATTAGTAATCAATTAACTGGGAAACCAATTGTTAAACTAAACGGTAATTTAAAAAATTTTTTAAATGATGATAAAGAAATTCATCTATCCATGAGTCATTCTGACCATTATGTTGCTTGTGTAGCTATATTATCTAAAAAATAAGATTAAACACCGCATCTTACAAATCTTATTAGGACATAAACTTATTTCATATTTTTGGTGTTAAATGTATTTAAATTTATTTGGAAAGGTAAAATTGTGACCGGAAAGAGAGTAATTGTAGCAATGAGTGGGGGTGTTGATTCTTCTGTTGCTGCTGCACTTTTAGTAAAAGAAGGTTATGAAGTTATAGGAATAACAATGAAAACATGGGGCTTTATGGAGGTAGGTGGTGCTCCAAAGTATGAATCGGGATGTTGTTCGCTTGATGCGATTTTTGATGCTAAAAGTGTGGCAAATATGCTTGGTATTCCTCATTACACAGTTGATTTTACAAAAGCATTCGAAAGCACTGTAATTAATAATTTTGTTGATGAATACCTTTCTGGAAGAACTCCCAATCCTTGTGTAGTTTGTAATAGAAAAATAAAATGGGAAGAACTCCTTAAAAAAGCAGATTCACTTGATGCTAATTTTGTAGCAACAGGTCACTATGCAATAATAGATTTTGATGAAAAAGAAAAACGATATAGATTAAAACATTCGTCTGATAATCCAAAAGATCAAACGTATGCACTTTGGGGATTGAGTCAATTAAGTCTAAGTCGAACATTATTTCCATTAGGAAATCTTAAAAAAAATGAAGTAAGAAAAATTGCAGAAGAACTCGGTTTAAAAAATGCCAAGAAACCAGATAGCCAGGAAATTTGTTTTGTTGCCGATAATGATTATGAAAGATTTTTAAAAGAAAGAATTCCTGATGTTATCGATAAAATCCAGGGTGGTGATATTATCTATCATGGAAAAAAAGTTGGGCATCATAGAGGAATACCTTTTTACACAATCGGTCAAAGACGCAGATTGGGTATTTCTTTAGGTAAACCCGTATTCGTAAAAAATATCGATACAAAAAATAATGTAATTGAAATTGGAGATAAAGAAGAGTTATTAGAAAATGATGTTTTTGCATATGATGTTAATTATGTTAGTAAGTCAGAATTAAAAGCCGGGGAAAAAGTTTTTGGTAAAATAAGATATTCTGATAAACCAACAGAAGCTAATATTATTTATGCAGACGATAAAGAAATCCATGTTCGATTTGTAGAACCAAAAAACGCTGTAACTCCAGGTCAATCTTTAGCTCTATACGACAAAGAAGGGTATTTACTTGCTGGTGGCATAATTAGAAAGATTTAATTTATACTCTTTATTTATTATTATTACTTTACGATATTTGCATATAAACATTATTATTTTTCAATAATTAATAATCTCGGAGGTAGATCTTCGAACGGAAATTCAACTCAAACGGGTCGCTTAATGCAAGAGTATTATTACTCAATCAAAGCTATGAACCATTAACTTTATGTAATGTGAGAAAGGCTATCGTATTAATTCTTTTAGGTAAAGCTGAACTAATTGCAGATAACAAAAGAAAAAAAATTCATACCGTATCAAAAACTTTTCCCTGGCCAAGTGTTATTAGATTAAATGATTATGTTAAAATTCCTTATAAGAAAATTATACTCACAAGAAAAAATATATTAAAAAGAGATAACCATAGATGTGCATATTGTGGAAGAGGTGATTTACCATTAACTATTGACCATGTTATTCCAAAATCAAAAGGTGGGGACGATAGTTGGGAAAATCTTGTTGCTGCCTGTCTACCTTGCAATAATAAGAAAGGAGATAGAACACCCGAAGAAGCTGGTATGAGATTGCGTATTAAACCTTATGCACCTAATCATATAATGTTTATCAAATCAACTGTTGCAAAAATTGACGAAACCTGGAAACCTTATCTATTTCAATAAACTTTAGAAAAAATTTTTTCATTATTTTTGTATCCACATTAATAAAATATTCCTATTAATTTATGCATAAGAAAAGAATATTAAGCGGAATGAGACCTACAGGCAAACTTCATATTGGTCACTATGTAGGTGCTTTAGAAAATTGGATTAAGTTACAGGATGAATATGATAGTTATCACCTTATTGCTGATTATCATGTTCTTACGACTGATTTGGATACTGATAATATTTTTAATAATACACTTGAAATGGTAATAGACTGGTTAGCTTGTGGCCTTGATCCTAATAAAAGTCCTATTTTTAGACAATCACAAATTAAAGAACACACAGAGCTATTTTTAATCTTTTCAATGTTAATTACAAAATCTAGGCTTGAACGTAATCCAACACTTAAGGAACAGGTAAGGGATTTAAATATAGAGAATATTATTTATGGTCACCTTGGTTATCCGGTTCTTCAAGCTGCAGATATATTGTTGTACAAAGGCGAAGCTGTACCTGTTGGAGAAGACCAGGTTCCACACATTGAAATAACAAGAGAAATTGCACGTCGTTTTAATAATTTATATGGAAATGTTTTTCCTGAGCCGGAGGCTTTGCTTACAGATTTTGCTAGACTTCCTGGACTGGATGGAAATGCAAAAATGAGCAAATCGCTTGGAAATACAATTTTACTTTCAGACGAACCTGAAATCGTAAATCAAAAGCTCCGTAAAGCTGTTACTGATCCACAAAAAATTAGAAAAAACGACCCGGGAAGGCCAGAAATATGCCTTGTCTTTACGTATCATGAAAAGTTCAATCAAGAAGAAGAAAAAGAAATAGAAGAAAATTGCAGAAGTGGTGCATTAGGATGTGTAGAATGTAAATCTAAGTGTGCTGCAAAAATTAATTTATTCCTACAGCCAATTATTGAAAAAAGAAAATTTTATGAAAACAATATAAATCAGGTTAAGGAAATTCTTATAGAAGGCGAAAAAAAAGCTAAAGTTACTGCTGAAATTACAATGGAAGAAGTACATTCAAAAATGAAATTGGGCTAACGTGTATAAAATTAAACTTTCACATTTCGAAGGACCGCTCGATCTTCTTTTATTTTTCATCAAACGTGATGAGTTGAATATATATGATATCCCTATTTCAAAGATAACAAAAGATTTTATGGATTATCTTAAAATGCTTGAACAACTTGATTTAGAGATTGCTGGGGATTTTATCCTTATGGCTGCTACCCTTATGCAAATAAAAGTAAAAATGCTTCTGCCAAAAGAGATTAATGAAAAAGGTGAAGAAATTGATCCACGTGCAGATTTAGTTAAAGCTTTACTTGAATATAAGAGATATAAAGAAATGTCTGAAGAACTTAGCTTTATGGAATCAAATATGAGAAATTACAATTTCCGTGGTAATTTTAATTATGATAATAAAGAAACCATTACTAATTACGAAACTTTATTAAAAAATATTACAATCTATGATTTAATGAAAGCTTTCAAAAAAGTTTTACTGGATAAAATTGAACAACCAGTACATCAAATTCAAAAGTGGAATATTACAATTGATGAACAAATGGTTTATATCGCCAATAAATTAAAAGAAAAATCTGAAGTATCTTTCTTGGAGTTATTGAAAGAACTAAAAAATAAAATTAGAATTATAGTAACATTTATTGCAATGCTCGAAATGGTTAAATCGGGTCAGGTTGGTTTAAAAGAATCTTCATCTTTCAATGATTTTATAATTTATGGATTGAACAATGGATAATACTTATGTTTCTGTAATTGAAGCTTTAATTTTTGCTGCAGATGATCCTTTGCCTGCCAAGGAGATTATCAATGCAATTAGAGAAATAGATGGTCCTGATGTCGATATAACAGAAGAATATATTGAAAAAACGGTTGATGAATTGAATGATAAATATAATTTGAATGGAAATGCATTTGTTATTTTGAAAATTGCTAATGGATATGTTTACGCAACAAAACCAGAACATGCAAAATATGTTGGTTATCTTTCCACTGAAAAAAGTAAAAGAAGATTAAGTCAAGCTGCTCTCGAAACACTTGCTATAATTGCCTACAAGCAACCAATTACAAAGCCGGAGCTTGAACATATCAGAGGTGTAAATTCAGATTATACTTTGAATACGTTACTCGAAAAAAATCTGATTACAATTCAAGGAAGAGCAGATACAGTAGGAAGACCTTTACTTTATGTTACTACAGATGAATTTCTTAAATATTTTGGACTTAGGAATCTCTCAGATTTACCAAAACCAAGAGAAATCGAGGAAATAATGAAAGATGAAGATTTTCAGGAACAAAAAAGAAGAATCATGATGAGTGAAATCGAAGAAAATTTTGAAGAAGATTCAAACTCAAAAAATAATAAAGAAGATGATAATGAAAATCCGTTTGAATAAATTTATTTCAGAATGCGGAATTGCCTCTAGAAGAAAATCTGAAAATCTGATACTCGAAGGTAGAATTGCAGTCAATGGAAAAATCGTAAACCAGCTATCTTTTGTTGTTGAACCGGAAAAGGATATTGTTACTTTAGACGGAGAAATACTGAAACCTGAAAAAAAAGTTTATATTCTATTAAATAAACCCAAAGGTTACGTTACAACAACGAATGATGAGAAAAATAGAAAAAAAGTAACAGACCTGATAAAAACAAAATATAAACTATTCCCGGTTGGTCGACTTGATTATAATACTACAGGTTTACTTATTTTAACAAACGATGGTGATTTTGCAAATTTTTTAACTCATCCTAAAAATAAAATCCAAAGAGAATATAAGGTTACCTTAAATCGAGATTTAGAAATAAGGGATAAAGAAAAGCTTCTTAAAGGAATTTTACTTGATGATAAAAAAAGTAAATTTGAAGAAATTAAATTCCTTAAAAAAGGAGATTATAAAAATTTATCTGTTATCACAGTGGAAGGACGAAATCATTTTGTTAAAAGAATGTTTTCTGCTTTAGGATATTTTGTGTATAAACTCAAAAGAATCCGATTTGGACCATTTGTTTTGAAAAACATCCCGTCGGGGGCTTACAGAATATTGAATGAGTCAGAAATTAAACAGGTATACGAAACTTATGGTGAATAAAATAATTATCATTTTATTTCTAATCGTTTCATGTGTAATTGCACAAAAAGATACATTAGAAAAAAAGAATAATGATATTTATTCATTAAATGAACTTAGAGAACAACTCGACGATTCCTTTAACGACCCAAGTTTTTATAATGCGCTTTATGGTGTTTTTGTTAGGTCATTAAAAACCGGAGAAGTAATTTATAAGAAAAATTCAGATAAACTTTTTACCCCCGCATCAAATGTTAAATTATTTACTACGGCTGCAGCATTGATACTTTTAGGACCTGATTATGTTTATGAAACTAACATATTTGCAAATGGAATTATTAATAAGGGAATTTTACAAGGAGATTTAATAATACAGGGTACAGGTGACCCTACAATATCCAATCGATTTATATCTGGAAATCCTACAATAATTTTTGAAAAATGGGTCGATAGTTTATTAGCATTAGGTATAAAGAAAATTGATGGTAATTTACTGGGTGACGATTCTTTTTTCGATAATATTGGCTTGGGGAAAGGTTGGTTTTGGGATAACGAATCCTTGTGGTTTTCTGCACCATCTGGAGCACTTAGCTTTAATGACAATATTATCGAAATTAAAATTATACCTAGTCAAATTAATTTTCCGGCAAAAATTGAACTTACTCCACAGACAAATTATGTAACGATTATTAGTAAAGTTATAACTACTGACAATAATGAAGAACAGTCTATTAAAGTGACAAGATTGAGAGGTTCAAACTTAATAAGTATTACTGGAAAAATTAAAAAGAATTCTCAACCTATTTTGGAAAATGTATCGATCTTTGATCCTACTATGTATTTCTTAACTGTTTTTAAAGAGGTTCTCGAAAAAAAAGGTATTACAATAACAGGCAAAACTGGAGACATAAAAAACTTCGACAAAATAATTATATCTGAAAATTTAATACCTTTGCTAACTCATCACTCTGTTCCATTAAAATTAATTATAAAGGAATTAAATAAGAATAGTAATAACTTTTATGCAGAACAAATACTGAAAACAATAGGCTACGAAATCTATGGATTTGGTACAGCTGAAAATGGTATAAAAGCTTGTAAAGATTTATTCAACCAGATGGGCTTAAATTCAGATAATATTTTAATGGTAGATGGCTCTGGTTTATCACAATTAAATCTAGTAACACCCCGTCAAATTGTTAATTTGTTAAGTTATATCTATAAATCGAATCTATTCAATTATTTTTTTGATTCATTACCAATTGCTGGGAAAGATGGAACATTAAAAGATAGAATGATAAAAACATCAGCACAAAATAATGTTCACGCAAAGCCTGGGTACAACATTCATACTTCTGCACTATCAGGTTATGTAAAAACTATTTCGGGTGAATTACTTGCATTTTCAATTATTATCAATAATTATTTATCACCATCTAGTTTAGCAAATTACATTCAAGATAATATTTGTAATAAATTAGCAAATTTTGTAAGAAATTAATCGGAGGTAAATTGGAAAATTTCAATTTTGAACAGGAAATCAATACTCTTATTAAAAGACGTTATGAAGAACTAAATGAACTAATATCAAAAGGTATTTTACCATATGCATATAATTACGATGTTAACAATTATTCAATGAATATTAAAAATAACTACGAGCAATTTGAGGGTAAAGATGTTCGTTTAGCTGGACGAATTATGTCCCTACGTAGAATGGGCAAAGCTACTTTTGCTCACATACAAGATAATGAAGGAAGAATACAAATTTACCTGAAAAGAGATGAACTTGGGGAAACATATGATATATTTCGATTGCTTGATATAGGTGATATAATTGGTATCGAAGGTTTTGTTTTTAAAACTAAAACAGGTGAAATTTCCATTCATTGTAAATCATATCAATTGCTTGCAAAATCACTCAGACCAATTCCAATAGCAAAAGAAGTAATTGACGAAAATGGGAATAAGATTATTTATGATCAATTTGCAGATAAAGAATTAAGATATCGACAGAGATATGTTGATTTAATTGTAAATCCTGAAGTCAAAAACGTATTTATTACAAGAGCAAGAATAATTACTGAAATTAGAAGATATTTAGATAATAACAAACTTATTGAAGTTGAAACTCCAGTACTTCAACCAATTTATGGTGGAGCTACAGCACGACCATTTGTAACTCATCATAATTCATTGGATATAGACTTTTATTTAAGAATTGCAGATGAACTTTATCTTAAAAGATTAATAGTAGGTGGATTTGATGGGGTCTATGAAATTTCTAAAGATTTCAGAAATGAAGGAATGGATAAAACTCATAATCCTGAATTTACAATGCTTGAATTATATGTTGCATACAAAGATTATTTCTGGATGATGGAATTTGTGGAAAATATGATATCTTCAATTTGTAAAAATGTATTTGGTAAATATGAATTTGAAATTGAAGGGAATGTTATAAATTTCACTCCTCCATGGAATAGAATATCTATGGTGGAAGAATTGAAAAATTATACGGGTATCGATGTACTAAAAACTTCTCATGAAGAAATATTAGATGCACTTAAACATTACGGTGCTGAAATTAAAGGTATTGAAAGTAAAGGGAAATTAATTGATGAACTCTTTGAAAGAACAGTACAACCAAATCTCATACAGCCAACCTTTGTAATAGATTATCCAATTGAACTTTCACCACTTGCAAAAAAACATAGAAGTAAAGAAGGTCTTGTAGAGAGATTTGAAGGATTTGTACTTGGTAGAGAAATATGCAATGCTTTCAGCGAATTAAATGATCCTATTGATCAAAGAAAACGATTTGAAGAGCAAGCCAAATTGAGAGAAGCGGGTGATGAAGAAGCTCATCAAATCGATGAGGATTTTCTAAGAGCACTCGAGTATGGAATGCCTCCTACAGCTGGACTTGGTATAGGTATTGATCGTTTAGTAATGCTTTTTACAAATCAACCTTCAATACGAGATGTAATACTATTTCCACAAATGAAACCAGAAAAATAATTGTATGAAGAGAATCATATTAAAATACATTCCAATAGCAGTATTAACATTGCTTTTGGGAATTTATATCGGCTTGCGGTTAAATAAATTTTTATCTTTTAACAAAAATATTCAAATAAAAAAATTAGAAAATGTTTTAAGGTATACAGAAACATACTATATCGATTCATTGAGAAGAGAGAAACTCGTAGAAGATGCTATTGAAGGGATATTCAGCAATTTGGATCCTCATACAGTTTACATTACACCCGAAGAACTACAGGAAACAGAAGAGGTCTTTAGAGGTAATTTTGAAGGAATTGGAATTGAATTTCAAATTATCAAAGATACAGTAGTAGTGGTTTCGCCAATTACTGGTTGTCCAAGCGAAGCAATTGGAATATTATCTGGAGATAGAATAGTTAAAATTAATGGTAAAAGTTGCATCGGTTACTCAAATGAACAAATTATAAAATTACTTAGAGGTAAAAAAGGGACCAAAGTAGAAGTAACTGTTTATCGTCCTTCTGTTAACAAATTAATTAATTTTACTATACTTAGAGATACAATTAATATTTATTCAATAAATGCCGCAATAATGTATAATAAAGATATTGGCTATATAAGTCTAAGTAGATTTTCTGAGACATCTTATGATGAGATGTCGAATGCACTCAAGAAATTACATTCCATGGGTATGAAAAAATTAGTTCTTGACTTAAGAAACAATCCTGGCGGCTATCTTGAGCAGGCTGTTAAAATTGCTGATTTATTTATTGATAGTAATAAGTTAATCGTTTATACCAAAGGAAGACTTAAAGAATTTGATGAAAAGTACAGAGCAGAAAGAAAATATCCTTATGAAAAAATTCCTTTAATTGTACTTGTTAACCAGGGTTCTGCTTCTGCAAGTGAAATTGTTGCTGGTGCAATACAGGATTGGGATAGGGGATTAATTATTGGCGAATTAACATTTGGGAAAGGACTTGTGCAGAGACAATTTATTCTCCCAGATAAATCAGCGGTTAGAATTACAATTTCAAAATATTATACTCCTTCGGGCAGGGCAATTCAAAGAAATTTTACGGATAAAAAAAATAACGAAAATAAAATCTTCGAACATAGCAAAAATGATTTGCTTAGTATGAAAAATAACATTGAAGAAAAAAATCAGGATCTAATTTATACAACAAAAAACGGAAGAATAGTTTATGCAGGAAACGGGATTACTCCAGATTATATTGTCGAGGATACTAAAGATTCTGAATTTCTAATCGAATTAAGAAAAAACAACCTTTATTATTTATTTGCAAGAAATTATATGGATAGAAATGGAAATTCAATTAGGCAAAAATTTGGGAATAATTTGATAAAGTTCGTTAAAGAGTTTAATTTATCAGAAAATGAAATGAATGAATTCTTAAATTTTATTAAAAAAAATAAAATAAAATTTAACAATACTGATTTTGAAAAAGCAAA
>FWPU01002701.1_pt1 | contig 47588 bp, 50 predicted proteins | sample 2228361 | NCBI WGS metagenome assembly FWPU01 (sample SAMEA103939777, study PRJEB20133) | metagenome
CTGCAGATGCGGGAGTGCCGGGTCAAGGCGTTGGTCTACAACGCCTACCGTTAGTCATCTCGCTGCATTATGGGAACTTTGCAACAGAGCAAAATCCTCTCCCTAAAGCAGATTTGGTTCGTTGCCCAAAAGCAACGAACCAAATCGAATTAGGTATCAAGAGTCTCAGCGATTCGCCGGAGGATTGGCCGGGGTCGCGGGATTGTTCTTCTCTTCGCCGCTCTTGGGCTCCTCTTTCTTGGGTTCTTCCTTGGGCGTAAGGGCGGTCAGCACCGCTTGCAGCCTGTTTTCCACCTTGGCCGCTTTGCGCACCTCCTCGACCCACTTCTGGGCCGCCTCGGCCCGGCGGGCCGCCAGCACCTGCTGGCGAGCCTCCTCCTTGGCCTCCTCGAAGGGGCGCAGCACCTCGGCCTTGCGCTCGTTCACAATCAGCACCTGGTAGCTCTCATCCTCGAGCTTCACCACCTCGCTCACCTCACCCAAGGGGCCCCTGGGGAAGCTGCCCCGGGTTAGGAAGACCAGACGGTTGGGCACCGGGGGCATGGTGCCGGGGTTGACCACGCCAAAGTCCTGGATGGTGCCGCTATTGGCCTTGGCCAGGTCCTCGAGCCTGCCCCCCCTTAGCGCGGCCGCCCGGAAGGCCTCGGCCTTGGCCCGGTCGTCTTTGCCAAAGTTCACCGCCTGCACCTTGGCCGAGGCGGGAATGGTGAAGTTGGCCAGGTTGGCGTCGTAGAACCTACGCACCTCGGCCTCGCTAACCTGGATGTCGCGGGTCTTCCACTGCTGGGCCTGGTTGACGATATCAGTCTTGGAGCCGAAGAAGGGTTGGCCCAGGGACTTAGCCGCCTGGTAGACCGCCTCGCGGGTGATGAACTGCTCCAGGGTCTGGGGTAGGAAGAACTGCACCGCCAGGTCGCCCAGGCCCTGCTGCAGAAGCTGGGGCACCTGGGGGTTGGCGAAGATCGACTGGAGCACCTCGGCCAGCTTAATCTCGCGCTCGTTGACCGTGGCCACCACCGGGTTTTCCCAGCGCAGGCTGGCTCCTTCAGCAAAGCGCACGTTGGCCTTCTGGCGCAGGCCCTCGAGGTAGGCCTCCAAGGCGCCCTGCCCCTTGACCCGCTTGGCGTCCTCTTTGACCCGGTCTTGTACCTCCTCGAAGGCCACATCGCCGGCGGGCAGGTATTTCTCCACCTTCACGATGTAGAAGCGCCCCCCGGCCTCAATAGGCTTGCTGATCTGGCCGTCGCGCAGCTTGAACACCGCCTCAGCCACCGCATTGGGGAAGACCACCCGGGTCACCGGGCCCGGCTCGCTCTGGCCGGCGGTCGCCCCCAGCGCCCCCCCTTGCTCGGCGTTGAGCTTGGATTTGGCCTTGGCGATGGCGGCGAAGTCCGCCCCTGGCGCCGTGACCTCGGCATACACTGCCTCAGCGGCGGCTTTGTCATCAAGCACAATCTGGCGGGCCTGTACGCGCTCCTCGTTCCGGTACAGCTCACGGTTCAGCTCGAAATAAAGCCGCATCTCCTCCGGGGTGGGCTCGGCTTTCTTCTGCATCTCCTCGATCCGCTTATTGATGCGAATCTGGTCGCGCAGTTCGCTGCGGAGCTGGGCGTCGGTGTAGCCCACCTGGGCGAGGAAGCGGTCGTAGTCCTCTTTCTTCTGCAGGCCAAAGCGCTCGCGGATGGTGTCCAGTTCCTTCTTCAATTCCCCGCTGGAAACCCGGATGCGGGCGGTGTCCTGCAGCAGGGCATTGGTGAGAACCAGGCGCTCGCCGAAGTAGATGTCGGCCAGGTTTTTCAACAGACCCTGGGGATTGGTGCTCAGGATGGGGTCGCTCTGCTGGGCTCGAGCTAGCTCGAGGGCATAGACCGGACGACCATTGACGGTGAACTCGACATTGCCCCGGGTGCTGCGCTGAGCCTGGGGGGTAAAAAGCAGGATCGACCCCACCACGAAGACCAGGGCCAGAAGCCCGAAGATAACCGCAATAACCCGCCTGTTGATTCCAAACACTTGACTGCCTCCTTGCGCGGTGCTACCCTCATGGGTGCTGTGTTGCACCCGTAGCTCAGTGGATAGAGCGTTCGCCTCCGGAGCGAAAGGTCACAGGTTCGAGTCCTGTCGGGTGCGCCATCTTTCGCTGGGTCGGGCTTGGGCCCGGCCTTTTCCATGGCCGGCTTGGCCCCACTGCCCTCTTTGTACCCTGGCCAGCTAAGACCCGGGTTAAGGAGCGGGCGAAGCTACACCAAGGGCCGATTGTAGCATATGTACTGCGAGGCCAGGAGGGGTGCGTGCTTTCTTTTCCTCAGCCCAAGAATCTGCTCGAGGCAGCCAGGCTACAGCGCTCGCTGGCCGCCAAGGTGGTTTTGCAAGGTAGCCTCGAGGGCCTGCGCTACATTGCTGCTCTGGACGCCTCCCACCCCCCCCGCTTTGCCCCAGGGGTCTCAGTCGCGGCGGCGGTGCTGTGGGATCGGGCGCTGCGAAGGCCTTTGGAAATAGCCGTTGCCCGCATGGGTGAGCAGGCGCTTTTCCCCTACCTGCCAGGGTTTTTATCCTTTCGTGAGGCCCCTCTCTACCTGGCCGCCCTTGAGCGGCTCACTCAACCGCCCCAGGCCCTGCTGGTGGATGGACAGGGCATCGCCCATCCCAGGGGGTTAGGGATTGCCGCCCATCTGGGGGTCCATCTAGACATACCGGCCATTGGGGTGGCCAAGACCCTGCTGTTTGGAAGGCCCGAGGGTGTGCTGCCCGAAGAGGCCGGTTCGGCCATCCGCTTGATGCATGAAAAGGTGCAGCTCGGCTGGGTCTACCGCAGCCGCACGGGGGTCAAGCCGCTTTTTATATCGCCGGGGCACCGGGTGGGGGTGGAGGAAAGCCTGGCTTTTGTGCGTTCGCTCATCGGTAAGACCCGCCTACCGGAACCTCTGCGCCTGGCCCACCTGGCCGCGGGTGAGGCCCGGCGCAAAGGCGGGGGGTCGTAAAGCACGAGCAAATGTGCTTTGGCCCCACATGGCCCAGGCCCGCATGAACTATGGTTTTCTTTGCACTTTATTTCCTCAACTGAGGTGAGAAAACCATTAGGAGGTGGTTATGCGTAGAGTAACCCGTCGAGAGGCCCTCAAGCTGGTGGGCGTGGCTGGTGCGGTTGCGGCGGCAGGAGGAGCCTCGGCCCAGGGCCAACCCGCAGCCCCTATACCCAACGGGGCGGGGTTTTACCGCTTCAAGCTGGGGGATTTCACCCTCACCATCCTGAGCGATGGCCAGACCCCTCCGGGCAATGCCTTCCCCAACTGGGGGGCCAACCCAGGGCGGCAGGCCGAGTTTGCCGCAGCCTTGCGGGAGAACTTCCTCGAGCCCACCCAGTTCATCAACAACTTCAACCCCATGGTGGTGGACACCGGGCAGACCAAAATCCTGATCGACACCGGGCGGGGGCCAGCAGGCCGGATGCTGGCCCACCTGGCCAATGCCGGCCTCCGCCCCACCGACATCAACACCGTCTTCATCACCCACGGCCACGGCGACCACATCGGCGGCCTGGTCACCAACGGCCAGCCCACCTTCCCCAACGCCCGGCACCTCATTGGCGAAACGGAGATGCAGTTCTGGCTCTCCCAGGCCAATCCCCCGGCCAACCTGGTGGCCCTGCGTGAACGCTTTACCCTGGTTCGGCCTGGGGCCGAGATTGCCCCCGGCCTGACCGCGGTGGATACCGCCGGCCACACCGTAGGCCACCTGGCGGTGCAGGTTCGCTCGGGCGACCAGACCCTCTGGCATTTGGGCGATGCAGGCGGGCACCACATCCTGTCGTTCCGCTTCCCCGACCACTACCTGGGCTTCGATGCCAATCCCCAGCAGGCCGTGGCCACCCGGGCCCGGCTGTGGCAGACCGCGGCGGCGGAGCGCATCATGGTGGTAGGCTACCACTTCGCCTGGCCGGGGGTAGGCCATGTGCGCCGGGCTGGCAACGCCTACGAGTTTGTCCCGGCCTTCTTCGTCTTCTAAAGGGGTTTCTTTCGCGCCAAGCCTCCCCTAAAATGGGGAGGTTCTTTATACTGGGGTCCAAAAGACCAGGAGGCAAACCATGCCGTCTTGCATGATGGACTTCCCCCTCAGCCTGGTGCACCTGCTCGAACGGGCCGGTGCTTTGTTTCCCAAAGAAGAAATCGTGACCCGGCTGCCTGATCGGTCGCTACACCGCTACACCTACGCCGACTTCTACCGCCGCGCACGCCGGCTGGCCTCGGCGCTGCAAAAAGCTGGGCTGCAAAAAGGGGATCGGGTGGCCACCCTTTCCTGGAACACCTACGCCCACCTCGAGGCCTACTTTGGCGTCCCAGTGGCCGGGGGGGTGATCCACCCCCTCAACCTGCGGCTACACCCCTCCGACATCGCCTACATCATCCACCACGCCCAGGACAAAATCCTGATCGTAGACGACGTGCTGCTCAAGCTCTACGAGGCCGTGCGCGAGCAGGTCAGGCTGGAGCGGGTCATCGTGGTGCCGCTCTCGGGCCAGCCGGTGCCGGCGGGCCTGGAAAGCTACGAGGACTTCCTGGCCTCGGGCGAGGACGACTTTGCCTATCCTGCCTTCGACGAGCGGGAGGCCGCAGCCATGTGCTACACCTCCGGCACCACCGGCCGGCCCAAGGGGGTGGTGTACTCGCACCGCTCCATCGTGCTGCACAGCCTGGGCTCGGCCCTGCCCGACGCGCTCAACCTGGGCATGCAGGACGTGCTTTTGCCGGTAGTGCCCATGTTCCACGTGCTGGCCTGGGGCCTGCCCTATACCGGGGTGATGACCGGGTGCAAGCTGGTGCTGCCGGGGCCTTACCTGGATGCGGAGAGCCTGCTCGAGCTGTATGCCTCGGAGCGGGTTACCAAGACCGCCGGGGTGCCCACCATCTGGCTGGGAGTATTGCAGGCCTTGCAAAAAGAGCCTACGCGCTGGAAGCTCCAACCCATGGAGATGGTGGTGGGCGGCTCCGCCGCCCCCGAGGCCATGATCCGGGCCTTCGACCAGTTCGGCTTCAAGGTGCTGCACGCCTGGGGTATGACCGAGATGAGCCCTTTGGGCACCACCAGCCGCCTCAAGCGCCACCTGCAAAGCGACCCCGAGGAAGCCTACCGCTACCGGGCCATGCAGGGCCTGCCCACCCCTTTGGTGGAGATCCGCGCGGTGGGGGAAGCGGGCGTGGTACCCTGGGACGGGCGCTCGCTGGGGGAGCTGCAGGTGCGGGGGCCCTGGGTGGCGGCCGGCTACTACAACCTGGAAGAGGAGTCGGACAAATGGACCCCCGACGGCTGGTTCCGCACCGGCGATGTGGTGGCCATCGACCCCGAGGGCTACATCCGCATCGCCGACCGCACCAAGGACCTGATTAAGTCGGGCGGCGAGTGGATTAGCTCCATCGACCTAGAAAACGCCCTGATGGCCCACCCGGCGGTCAAGGAGGCCGCGGTAATTGCCATCCCCGACCCCAAGTGGGACGAGCGCCCCCTGGCTGCGGTGGTGCTCAAGGAGGGGGCCCAGGTGACCCCCGAGGAGCTGCAGGCCTTCCTCGAGCCCCGCTTTGCTAAGTGGTGGCTGCCCGATGCCTACGTTTTTTTGGAGGAAATCCCCCGCACCAGCACCGGCAAGTTCCTCAAGTCGCAGTTGCGCGAGCGCTTCAAAGATTACAAAGCCAAAGCCCAGCCCTGACGCCCCGTCAGGCCGTATAGTTGAGCCATGGCCAAAAGCGCAATCGACCGCTTTTTGCAGGAGAACCTCGAGGCCTACCTTCAGGAAACCATACGGCTCTGCGCCCAGCCCAGCGTCTCGGCCACCGGCGAAGGGGTGGTGGCCTGTGCGGCCTTGGTGGAAGAAATCCTGCAAAACCACGGCTTTGAGACCTGGAAGATCGAGGGGTATGGCAATCCAGTGATTGTGGGCCGGGCTGCCGGAACATCGGAGCGCACGCTGCTGTTCTACAACCACTACGACGTGCAGCCCCCCGAGCCCCTGGAGCTGTGGGACTCGCCGCCCTTTGCACCCCAAATCCGCGATGGCAAGCTCTTTGCCCGCGGGGCCAAGGACGACAAAGGCGAGTTCGTGGCCCGGCTGGCCGCGGTGGACGCGGTGCGTGCGGCCCACGGGGGCGAGCTGCCCTGTGGGGTGCTCTTCGTGGTGGAGGGCAACGAGGAGGTAGGTAGCCCCGGCATCGCCCGCTTCGTGCAAGACCACCTGGATTTGCTGCGCTGCCACGGGGCCATCTGGGAGGAAGGCGGGCTAGACTTTGAGGGCTACCCCGGCACCTCGCTGGGTCGGCGGGGCATCCTGGCGGTAGAGCTCGAGGTCGAGACCCTCTCCCGCGACGCCCACTCCGGCAGCGCCCACCTCCTGCCCAGCGCGGCCTGGCGCATGGTGCGGGTGCTGGCCTCGCTCAAGGACGAAAACGAGCGCATCCTGATTCCTGGCTTCTACGACGATGTGAAGCCCATCTCTGAACTTGACCTAAAGCTGTTCCGCCGCCTCCCCGACACTGAGCCATACCTGCGCCAGGCCTTCGGGTTGCGGGGGTTTGTGGGTGGCCTGAGTGGCTTCGAACTCAAAAAGGCGGTCTTCAACCCCACCTGCAACATTCAGGGCATCACCACCGGCTACCAGGGGCCGGGTACCAAGACCGTCATCCCGGCCAAAGCCTCGGCCAAGCTCGACTTCCGCTTAGTGCCCGACCAGGATCCCACCGACATCCTGAAAAAATTGCGGGCCCACCTCGATGCGGAGGGGTTTACCGACGTGCGCATCACCCACAGCGATTATATGTTCCCCTACAAGGCCCGCCCCGACCACCCCCTGGTGCAGCTGGCGGCCCAGGCCGCAGAAGAGGTGTACCAAAAACCCTACCGCCTGATCCCCCTCAATGGGGGCAGTTCGCCGGCTTACGCCTTCGCTGGGCCTCTGGGCATCCCGGTCATCGACGCAGGGGTAGGCTTCGGCATCGAAAACCGCACCCACGCCCCCAACGAGAACGTGCGCATCCAGGACTTCCTCAACGCGGCCCGGCATATTGGCCGCATTGTGGATGGCTTTGCCGCTTTGGAAACGTAAGATGGGAGAGGTTATGCCCAAGCTTCACACCCTTGACCTACACGACCGGGCTCCCAGGGTCATCGCGGCGTTCCTGCTCGAGACCCCGGAAGGGCCGGTGCTTTTCGAGACCGGCCCGGAGTCGCGCTTTTCCACCCTTCTGGACGGCCTCAATGCCCTGGGGTACGCGGCCTCGGACATCCGCTGGGTCTTCGTCACCCATATCCACCTGGACCACGCCGGGGCAGCCTGGCGCCTGGCCGAGCTGGGAGCCACCATCCACGTCCACCCCAAAGGGGCCCCCCACCTGGCCGACCCCAGCAAGCTCTGGGCCTCGGCCACCCGCATCTACGGCGACCAGATGGAAGCCCTTTGGGGCCAGATGGGCGCTGTGCCCGAGCACCGCATAGCCGTTCTGCAGGACGGCGATGTGGTCGAGATCGGCGGGGTAAGGATAGAGGCTTTGGAAACCCCCGGCCACGCCAACCACCACCACGCCTACCGGCTGGGGGATGTGCTGATCGGGGGGGATGTGACTGGGGTGCGCATTGGCCGTGGCCCGGTGCTGCCGCCCTGCCCCCCGCCGGAGATTCACATCGAAACCTGGCGCCAATCCATTGCTAAAATCCGTGCCCTGAACCTCCGTAAGCTCTACCTCACCCACTTTGGCCCGACCAATGACGTAGGGCCGCACCTGGATGCGCTGGAAGCCAAACTCCTTGAATGGGCCGACTGGATCAAAGTCCGGCTCAAGCAGGGCCAAAGCCGTGAGCAGATGGTGGCCGAGTTCGAGGCCTACGTAGCTGGCACCCTACGGGCCGCCGGGCTTTCCGAGGAAGAGGTGCAGGAGTACGAGTTCGCCGACCCCGCCTGGATGAGCGTGGACGGGCTGGTGCGCTACTGGACCAAGCACCATCCCGAGGAAGTGATGGCCTGAGAAAATGCACCGCTTCGACGAGCAAACCCTGAACTCCATCGCCGCCGACCTCGAGGGCACCCTCACCACTGGGGAAACCTGGAAGGGCATGGCGGCCTGGATGCAGGCCCACGGGCGGGCTGGGCAGTACCGGGCCTTTTTCTACCGCCACCTGCCGGGGGCTATCGCCGCGCGGCTGGGCTTTAGGGACAAGCGGGCCTTTCAGGACCAATTCATGGCCGCTGCTGCCAGGCTGCTGGCCGGGCTGGGCCAGGCCGAGCTAGAGGCGGTGGGGGAATGGGTCGTAACGAACGAACTCTGGCCCCGGCGCCGGGCCGAAGTGGTAGCCGAGTTGCAGGCTGCACTGGCCCAGGGTCAGCGGGTGGTGTTGTGTTCGGCCACCTTCCAGCCCATGCTCGAGGCCTTTGCCCGGCGGCTGGGGCCTGGGGTGGTGGCCCTGGGCACGCCTTTAGAGGTAGTGCAGGGGGTGTTCACCGGGCGGCTGCTGGGGCCGGTGCGCTCGGGGGCCCACAAAGCCGAGCAACTGCGGCAGTTTTTGCAGGGGCAGCCCCTGGCAGTGGCCTACGGCGACACCCTGGCCGATGAACCCATGCTCGAGCTGGCCCAGCAAGCGGTGGCGGTCTACCCCGAGCCCCGGCTGCGCCAGCGCGCTTTGGAGCGGGGTTGGAGGATACTTTGCTGAACCCCTTTCCCCTGGAGCGCCCGGCCCGGCTGGCCGTGCTGGCCTCGGGCCGGGGCAGCAACCTGGAGGCCTTGCTGAAAGCCTTCCCCCCGGACGACCCCCTAGGGCGCGTCGTCCTGGTGCTCTCGGATCAGCCCCAGGCCCCAGCCTTGCAAAAAGCGGTGCAGGCAGGGGTAGAGGCGGTGTATGTCCCCTGGCCCAAAGGGGGGCGGGCCCAGTTCGAGGAAACCACCCTCCAGCTTTTGCGTGCGCACCGGATTGACCTGGTGTTGCTGGCCGGCTTCATGCGGCTTTTGTCGCCCAGCTTCGTGGCGGCCTGGCCGGGGCGCATCCTCAACATCCACCCCTCGCTACTGCCCCAGTTCCCCGGGCTGCACGCCCAGCGCCAGGCCCTAGAGGCCGGAGTCCGTGAGACCGGTTGCACGGTGCACTTCGTGGACGAGGGGGTGGACACCGGCCCCATCATCCTGCAGCGCCGGGTACCGGTGCTGCCCGGCGATACCGAGGAGAGCCTCTCGGCCCGAATCCTGGCCGAGGAACACCAGGCCTACCCCGAGGCCGTGCGGCGGGTGCTTAGGGGAGAGGCCTGGCCGGGAAGCTGGATTTGATATTCTGTTCGGCGTGAAGGTACTGGTGGTCGGTTCGGGTGGGCGGGAGCACGCCCTGTGTTGGAAGGCGGCCCAGTCGCCCTTGCTCACCCAGCTTTACGCTGCACCGGGCAACCCTGGCATGGCCGAGCTGGCCGAGTGCATCCCCTGGGATGGCGACGTTCACTGGCTGGCCGAGTGGGCCGACCAGGAGGGCATCGAGCTCACCCTGGTGGGGCCCGAGGCCCCGCTGGTGGAGGGTATTGCCGATGCCTTTATGGCCCGGGGGCTTCGGATTTTCGGCCCCACCCAGCAAGCGGCCATGATCGAGGGCTCCAAAGCCTTCGCTAAAGACCTGATGGTCCGCTTTGGCATCCCTACCGCCCGCTACAAAACCTTCAGCGATGTGCTGGACGCCCTTTCCTACCTCGAGGCCGTAGGGGCCCCCGTCGTGGTGAAGGATTCCGGCCTGGCTGCCGGCAAAGGGGTGACGGTGGCCACCAGCCTGCAACAGGCCAAACAGGCCGTCATGAACATCCTCTCCGGGGCGGAGCGGGGCGAGATTGTGGTGGAGGAGTTCCTGCAGGGCCCCGAGGTTACCGTGCTGGCCGTCACCGATGGGGTGACCATCCGGCCTTTGCTCCCCTCGCAAGACCACAAGCGCCTTTTAGACGGCGACGCTGGCCCCATGACCGGGGGCATGGGGGCCATCTGCCCCTATCCGCTACCCCCGGGGGCACTGGAGGAAATCGAGGCCCGGGTGCTTAGGCCCTTGGTACAGGGGCTACGGGCCGAGGGCATCGTATACAAAGGGGTTATCTACGCTGGGCTGATGCTGACTGAGGAAGGCCCTAGGGTGCTAGAGTTCAACGCCCGCTTTGGCGACCCTGAGTGCCAGGCCCTTCTACCGCTGTTGCGCACCGACCTGATTGAGCTAGCCCTGGCAGCGGTGGAGGGCCGGCTGCACGAGCTAAGCCTAGAATGGCACCCCTGGGCCTCGGCCTGTGTGGTCATGGCCGCGCCGGGTTACCCCCAGGACCCCCACAAGGGCCTGCCCCTGCGCCTGCCTTCCCGCCCCCCGCAGGACGTGCTCTACTTCCAGGCCGGTACCCGCCGCACCCCCCAGGGCCTGGTCACCCAGGGCGGGCGGGTGCTGAACGTGGTGGGGCTGGGGAATACCCTGGCCCAGGCCCTCGAGCGGGCCTACGCTGGGGTGGCGGTGGTAGAGTTTCCCCAGGCCCTGTACCGGCGGGACATCGGGCAAAAAGCCTATCGGCCCTGAAGGGCCTCGAGCAGCGCCTGGTGAATCCGCCCGTTGGAAGCTACCAGATAGCGGTTACCCAGGCGGTAGGCCTCGCCCTGGAACCCGGTGACCTGGCCGCCCGCCTCGGTGATGAGCAGCCAGCCCGCGGCCACATCCCAGGGGTTGAGTTTAACCTCCCAGAAGCCGTCCAGCCGGCCTGCAGCTACATTGGCCAGATCGAGGGCCGCCGCCCCGGGCCGCCGCACGGTCAGCCCCTTGGCCAACGCCCGCTGGAAGTAGGTGAGGTTCTCCGGGTCTCGCGCCACATCATAGGGAAAACCCGTGGCCAGCAGGCTGCCCACCAGAGCGGTTCGCTGGGAAACCCGCAACGGGCGGCCATTCAGGTAGGCTCCGCCGCCTTTGGTAGCGGTGAAGAGGTCGCCCCGGGCGGTATCCAGCACCACCCCCAAGACCACCTCTCCTTTCACCTCGAGCCCGATGCTCACCCCATAGAAAGGAAAGCCGTGGGCGTAGTTCACCGTGCCGTCTAGGGGGTCGACAATCCAACGAAACTCGCCCTCCCCTTCCTGGCCCTGCTCCTCGCCGAGCACCACGTGGTCGGGGAAGCGCTCGGCAATAAGGGCCCGGATGGCGGCCTCGGACTCGTGGTCGGCCTGGGTAACCACATCGGTAGGGGTGGACTTGGTGCTGTGGGTGAAGCCTTTTTCCTGGTAGTACTGGTGAATGCCTTTGGCTAGGTAGGCCGCATCAAGAGCGGCCTCGAGGTAGGGACGCAGATCCATGTCCTGATTCTTACACAGGTTCGGTTCATCCCCGCGTGTGCATACGCGGCCTGCAATAGCACCCCATTCTCGTCTTTCTCTGACGCTTTGATATTCAGTAGCCCCACACCCTAGCAAGAGGGCAGCCCCTACGGATAAACCGCTTGCAACGCCTCCACCCGCTTGGCCCCACGGTAGACCCGCTTGTAATAGGGGCTCTCCAAGCTCTCAATCACCACCCGGCTGCCATAGCTGTTGGCGTGCACGAACACCCCCCGGCCCAAGTAGATGCCCACGTGGTCGATCTGGCTGCCGCCGAAGCTGAAAAAAACCAAATCCCCCTGGCGCATGGCCCCCTGCACCGTGGGCAAAGCGCTCCACTGCTCGCGGCTGGTGCGGGGCAGGCGGATGCCCAGCTCGGCGTAGACCTGCTGGACAAAGGCCGAACAATCCACCGCCCGGTCGGAGTTGGCCCCGAAGACATAGGGCAGCCCCAGGTATTTGAGCACCACCCGGATCAGGGGGTGGGTGGGGTCGTAATCGGTGTCGGCGGGCTGGCTGGGCGATGGGGCGGGATCGGGCAGCGGGATCGGGCTGGTGGGGTTGACTGAAGAACCCGCAGGGGGAGCGGGATTGGGGGCAGAGGCGGAAGGGTTGCTGGGCACCGTCGCGCTCACCTGGGGAATCCGCAGCACCTGTCCGAGGGAAAGGGTGGTGCCCTCGAGGCCGTTTTCCTTCTGGATGGCCTCCACCGTAGAGCCGTAGCGCCGGGCAATGGAGTACAGGGTATCGCCCCGCTGGACGGTGTGCTGTACCACCCTGGCCGGGAGCCGCAAAACCTGCCCTACGCTTAGGGTAGCGTCGCTCAGGCTGTTGAGCTGCATGAGCGTTTCCACAGTGGTCTCAAAGCGCTTGGCAATGGAATACAAGGTGTCCCCACGCTGCACAGTGTAGGTGGCTCCCTCCTGAGCCAGGGCAAGGGCCAGCAAACAAAAAAGCCAGACCACTGTGCGCATACAAGGAGTATACGTCCTATGGCGGTTTTTTTGCGTTTATTTGCCTCCTATTTCCCGTTCATCCATGGAAGCAGTGCGAAGTGGCTTGGGCACCGGGAATCTGTGCAGCCCACCCTCGGGGGCTCTTTTTTTGGGGCGACCTCATTCCTTTTGTCTTTGCGAAAATGTGTAGGTTGTATTATGCTTCAAGCGTAATGAGCCTCCGCTACCTTTTCTTGGATATGAACGCCTACTTCGCCTCAGCCGAGCAACAGCTCCGGCCTGAGCTACGGGGCCGCCCTGTGGCCGTGGTGCCTACCCTGGCCGAGACCACCTGCTGCATCGCCGTCAGCTACGAGGCCCGGCGTTTTGGGGTGCGAACCGGCACCCCCGTACACCTGGCCCGACGGCTGTGCCCTGGGCTGGAGGTGGTGGTCGCCCGCCCCCGCGCGTACATCCAGCTACACCGAGAAATTCGGCAAGCGGTAGAGCGTGTTCTGCCGGTGGAAACGGTGCTCTCCATCGACGAGCTGGCCTGCCGGCTTCTGGGGCGGGAGCAGGAACCCCAGGAGGCCTGGCGGCTGGCCCAGCAGGTCAAGCAGGTTATCTACCGCCAGGTTGGCCCCTGGATGCGCTGTTCGGTGGGCCTGGGGCCCAACCGTTTTCTGGCCAAGGTGGCCGCCGAGATGCACAAGCCCGACGGTCTGACCCTGCTGTTGCCTTCCGAGCTACCCCAGCGGCTCTTTGCTTTATCGCTGCGCGACCTACCCGGCATCGGCCCTGGTATGGAGCATCGGCTGTTCAGGCATGGGGTTACCACTGTGGAGCAGCTCTACCAGCTCTCCCCCCTCGAGCTTGCGCATATCTGGGGCAGCCACATCCACGGCTGGAGCTGGTGGCACCGCCTACGCGGGGCCGACCTGCCCGAGGCCCCCACCCAGCGGCACAGCCTGGGGCACAGCCACGTGCTGCCCCCTGTGTTGCGGCACGAAGCAGGGGCCCGGGCGGTGCTCAGCCGGCTGGTACACCGGGCCGCAGCCCGACTGCGCCACGAGGGCTACTGGGCCCGCTCCCTGAGTCTTTGGGTGCAGTTTTGGCCGGAGGCTCTGGGGTGGCAAGGCCAGATCGGTTGCCAACCCTACCAAGACACCCTCACCCTGCTGCGGCTGGCCTTGGCGTTGTGGGCCAAGCGTCCCCAGGGTACCCCCTTCAAGGTCGGGGTGGTGTTGGGGGGTCTGGTACCACAAGAGGCCCTAAGCCAGCCTTTGTTCGACCAGGAGCAAAAGATGCTGCGCCTGGCCCAGGCCATGGACCGGATCAACCGCAAATACGGCCCCCAGGCCCTCTACTTCGCGGCCATGCAGCAAAGCGAGCCAAGTGCGGCTATCCGTATCGCCTTTGGCCACATCCCCGAGTTAGAGCTACCGGAGGTTTGAAGTGGCCCTGGCTTTGCGCTGGAGGCCTGCGGCCTTAAGCTAGTACGCGTGAGCGCGCTCTACCGCCAGGCCCGTCCCGCCACCTTCGAGGAGATGGTAGGGCAGGAGCACGTCAAGGAAGTGCTCATGAACGCCCTGCGCCAGGGCCGGCTGGCCCAAGCCTACCTGTTCTCCGGGCCGCGGGGGGTAGGCAAGACCAGCAGTGCCCGGCTGATTGCCCAGGCGGTGCACTGCCAGCAGGAACCCCGGCCCTGCGGGGCCTGCGAGGGCTGCCGGCTGGTGCGGGAAGGGCGGCACCCTGATGTCCTCGAGATCGACGCCGCCTCCAACAACTCGGTGGAGGATGTGCGGGAGCTGCGCGAGCGGATACTGCTCTCCCCCATCCTGGGGCCGCGCAAGGTGGTCATCCTCGACGAGGCCCACATGATGTCCAAAAGCGCCTTCAACGCCCTGTTGAAGACGCTGGAGGAGCCCCCCCCACACGTGATCTTTATCTTCGCCACCACCGAGCCCGAGCGCATGCCCCCCACCATCCTTTCGCGCACGCAGCACTTCCGTTTCCGCCGGCTCTCGGAAGAGGAAATCACAGAAAAGCTGAAGCGCATCCTGGCGGGCCTGGGGCGTGAGGCCGAACCCGCCGCCTTGGCCCTGGTAGCCCGTCTGGCCGATGGGGCCATGCGCGATGCAGAAAGCTTACTGGACCGGCTTTTAGCCCTCGAGGGCCCCCTCACCCTACAAAAGACCGAAAATGCCCTGGGCCTACCCCCCCAGGAGGCCTTGTTTGCTCTAGCCGAAGCGCTGGATCAGGGCCAGCTCCAAATAGCCTTAGGCCAGGCCCAGCAGCTCTACACCCAGGGCTTCGCCGCCCGCACCCTGGCCCAAGGGCTTTTGGAGGCCTTACGGGCCGGCCTGTATGCCCGCATGGGCCTGGGGCTAGGCCCCCACCTGCGCGCCTCCGAGGAACGCCTGCTGGCGGCCATGACGGCGCTGGACGAGGCCCTCGAGCGATTGAACAAGCGCTCCGACGCCCTCTCCCTCGAGCTAGCCCTACTGGGGGCCTACCAGGCCCTGCACCCCCCAACCTGCGCCCCAGCCCCTCCACCCGAGCCGCCCGCCTTCGACCCTCACCCCAGGAAGCCCGAGGCCGAAGCCCCCACCCCTGCCTCGGTGGCCCACCTGGCGGCGGGGTGGCGTCGGGTGATGAACGCCCTCAAGCCTACTGTGCGAGCCTTTGTACGCGAGGCAGAAGCGCGATTTGAAGAGGATCGGGTGGTGCTGCTCTTCCCCGAGCGGGCCAGCTTCCACCACCAGCGGGCCCAGCAGCACCTCGAGGAGATTCAAAAAGCCGTGCGCGAGGTACTGGGGCCTACCCAGGTCGAGTTAAGGCTAGAAGGGAAAAAAAAACTAGCGGATGACCCTCCCCCCGCCCCCCAAGCGCCATCCACTCCCGACCCTCCAAGCCCGACGGAGGCCCCACCCCTAGCGGAGCCCTGGAACCTCGAGGCCGAGGCCCCCGATCTGCCAAAGACCAACCCTACCGGCCTGCTGGAAGACCCACGCTTCCAGCAGCTCATCCGTGTGTTTGGTGGCCGGCTGCGCCGCTTCTACCCCCAGCGCACCGACGAGGCTTCCCTCGAGGCCGTGGAAGAAGCGGAATGAAGGGGTATCTGGGTATAAACTGTAGCGTGTAAACTACCCTACGCCCCGCCACGGCGTGGCGGGAAGCCGGGGGCTTTCCGAGGGAGGACGATGCAGAGAAGACACCCTCAGAATCCGGGCCGTGGTAAAACGACCCTGGGCCGGTTTACACAGGGCAGGCCCTTCTGGCCTGTCCTTGCGGCCCCTGCCCATCGAGCCTGCTCTTTGGGCATGATATATGCTCCATGCAAAGCCATCCTCCAACAAAGGTGCGTTCGGAGCAAGCCTCCAGGGTTTTACCCCAGCAAGGCCACTTCGTGCTGGGAACCCCGTACCCTGGCTATCAAGGTTCACCGGGGTAGGTTTACCCCTAAGCCCATTTTATCATGCGAAAGGAGGAAAGCCGCCCTCCTCCCCATGCCTAAAGGCAGGGGTCTCCAGGCGGCGAGTTTCCGATGAACACCTCTGACTTGCACGAGGAAACGATCGAAAGCATCCTCAAACGCCTTCGCCGCATTGAGGGCCAGGTGCGGGGACTACAGAAAATGGTCGAGGAGGGCCGCTCCTGCGAGGAGGTGCTCACCCAGATGAGCGCCACCAAGAAGGCCATGGAATCGGCCTCCACCCTAATCCTCCAGGAATTTCTCAGCCTTTGCGCGGCCGATATCGCCAAAGGCGACCCGCAGAAGCCTGTCCAGATTGCCACCATGCTGCGTAAGTTCGTGGGATGAGCGACCACCTGCTCCACCTCCCAGGCCCCGCCCTGGAGGGTGAGGGTGTGGCCTGGCGGGTGGTGACCTTAGAGCCGCCCACCCCCGAGGTTCTCTATGCCCCGACCGCCGACCCTCTGGCCGCCCGGCTCTCCCAGGCCCTCAAGGCCCCGGTTCTGGAGGTGCTCAACCTGGAAGACGAGCGGCTTTTGCTCTGGGCCTACGACCGGGGGGAGCCGGTTTTTGCCTACGACTCCAACCCCATGTACCTGGGCTGCCCGGTCTGTTCCTACACCAGCGAGCGAGCCAAGCCGGAAACCGGCGAGGTTGAGCGACTGGCCCAGCTCTTTGGCCAACCCCAGGTGGCCCGGGAGCTTAGGGCCTGGCTGGGGCGCAGGCGCGGCTTGGGCTTCGTGCAAGAACGGCAGCGCCACAGCGAAATTACCCGGCTGCTGGGCCTTCGCTAAAGAGCCCTGCTGCGCTAGAATGGCCTTACCCCAGGTAGGTCTGGGGAATCCAACGCTAAGGAGGGAGACACCCATCCTGTGGGTCGCGCCGCCATCTCGGCGCAGAGGCTGCGCTACATGCGCGGAAACGACGAACTGCCCCCTAGCCGTATGCCACGGCTTGGGTGGAGCGACTAAGTCGGCAGGGTGATGCCCGAGCATCCAAAACAATTCTCGGGAGAAAGGTCAGAAAAAGTGTAGAAAACAGGTGCTGTTATGAAAACCCTGGTCATAGGTGCTGGCATTGCGGGTTTGGCCGCTGCCCAAGACCTAAGGAAGGCGAAGCAAGAGGTCGTTGTACTCGAGGCCCGAAACCGCGTCGGAGGACGCATCCACACCGATAGAAGTTTTGCCCCTATACCCATCGAACTTGGCGCAGAGTTCATCCACAGCAGTCAGGTTCCTACCTACCCCCTCGCCCAACAGTTTGGCCTGCGCACCCTCCCCTACAACCAGCAGGAGGATACCCTGGTCCGCCTATCGGATGGCTCCCTGAAGAGCGTCGCTCAGGGGTACAACCCCATCCGGCGGGTAGACTGGCCTCCGGCCCTAGGGGAGGAGTCACTGGCCCATTACCTAGAGCGCCATCAGCTCTGGGACAAGATGCCCTTCAAGCTGCAAGAGTACATCTCCGACTTCGATGACCCTAGGTACCTGAGCGCCCAGGCGGCCCTCGAGTACCTGTTAGACCCCTCAGCCGAGGAGGGGGATTACCGCATCCTGGACGGTTACGATTAACTAGCGATAAAACTAGCAGCCCACCTGGACATCCGGCTGGGCGCCGTGGTGGAGACCCTGGAATGGGGCCCCTGGGGCGTACGGGCCCATACCGCCGATGGGCGGGTCTACCGGGGTGAGCAGGCCATTGTAGCCCTGCCCTTGGGGGTTTTGCGCGCCGGGCGGGTGCGCTTTGTGCCCGAGCTGCCCCCAGCCAAGCAGGCCGCCCTGGAGCAACTCGGCCTTACCGACGCGCTCAAGCTCTTTTTCTACTTCGAGCAGCCCGTTTTACCCCCAGGCATTGCCGAGCTATACCTGCCAGGGGCCCGCCTCGAGGAGTGGTGGAGCAGTGCGCAGGGGCATGGCCTAAGGGGGGAGCTTCTGACCGCTCTAGCCACCGGCGAAAAAGCCCGAACCCTGCTGGCGCTGCCCGAGATCCAGGCCCTGCAAACCGCCCTGGAAACCCTGCGCCAGGCCCTAGGCCGCCCCGATCTAACCCCCTGCAAGGCCCGGCTGGTGCACTGGCGCGACGACCCCTACACCCTGGGGGCCTACTCCAAGGCCAGCGTGGGCGCTTCCCGGGCTCGAGGCCGGCTAGCCCACCCCGTGCAGGGCCGCCTGTTCTTCGCTGGCGAACACACCGCCCCCAACGCCTGGGCTGCTACCGTGCACGGGGCTTATGCTAGCGGGCGGCGCGCCGCGCAGGAGGTTTTGCAGCTTCGCGGCCCCATGCCATCCATCCGGCAGCGCCCCCAAACCCTGGGGCCCGCGGCATTGGCCCTGCGCTAGTGCAGCCAGCCCACAAACCACAGCAACCCCACCAGCTCGCCCAGCTCAACCAACATCCCATAGACATCGCCGGAAAGGCCGCCGCCCAGGCGGCCTGCGGCCCAGTAGGCCAAAAGCAGCATGGCCGCCACCACCGCCAAGGCCACCCAGGGAAAGGCCAAAATAGCCGGAGAGGCCAGCAATAAAGCAGGAAGGACGCGCCCCTCGCGGCTGCGGGCCCCCAGTCCCTCCGGGCGGGCGGCGGGGAAAAGGTTCATGGGCAAAAGCAAGGCAAAGCGCACGATGGCCGGCAGGCACAAAAGCAGCCCCGGGGAAGGGTTGGCCACCAGTAGCTGCCACTTGAGCAGGAGAACCACCGCTCCCACGCCAAAGGCAAAGCTACCCAGGTGCACATCGTCTAAGATGCGCAGGCGCTCGGCGGGGGAACGCATGGCGAAAAGGGCATCGGCGGCGTCGAGTAGGCCATCTAAGTGCAGCATGCCGGTACAGGCCAGCCAAGCCGCCAGCAAAAGTGCCCCGCGCAGGCCCTCGGGCCACCCGGCCAGCAGCCAGGCCAAAAGGGCCAGCACCCCCCCAATCAGGTAACCGGCGACCGGGTAGAAGGCCGAGGCCGCCCTCATCTCGCCTTCTTCCACCCGGCCTAGAGGGGGCACCGGGAAGATGGTCAGAAATCCTATGGCCAGCCAGAGCGGACGCACGGCTATTCGTTCCTAAGGGAGCCAAACAAGGCCTCGAACTCGGCACGGCTTCGAATGGGGCGGCCCTCCCGCCTACGGGCGATAGCCTGGGCCTGTACCTCCGGGGGGTAGGGGCAGTGTCGGCACCTCGAGCCGCAGCAATACCCCCGGCGCAGGTGGTAGGCTGCGGTAAAGACGTAAAGGCCATCCTCCAGGTAGTAGTCTTGGTTTTCCACCCGATCACGCTCGGCCATGGTTTTGCTCCTTTGGGCTGGGGCTAGACACCCCAGCCTGGGCGAAGGTGGCCATCCCGGCCATCACCGCCGCCGCCGCCCGCAAAACGGGGAAGCTCAGCACCGCCCCAGTCCCCTCCCCCAAGCGCATGTCCAGCTCGAGGATGGGCCGCAAGCCCAACGCCTCGAGCTGCCGGGTATGCCCGGGCTCTTGCGAGCGGTGGCCGGCGAAGAGGTAGTCGCGCAGCGCTGGCGCCAGACGAGAGGCCAGCAAGGCCCCCGCGGTCACCGGGAAGCCATCGGTCACCAAAGGCAGGCCCGCCTCAGCCCCGGCCAGGAAGACCCCCACGATGGCCGCAATCTCCAGCCCGCCCAGCTCGGCCAGTAGCGCCAGTGGGGGGGCCTGGGTCAGGTCGCCCAGCCGGGCCTGGGCCCGATCCAGCGCAGCACACACAACCCCCAGCTTGCGCTGGTAGCCCTCCTCGTCCACCCCGGTGCCGCGCCCGGTCACCGCCTCCGCCGGAAGCCCCAGCAAGGCTGCGGTAAGGGCCGCTGCAGCGGTGGTGTTGCCGATGCCCATATCCCCCGCAGCCAAGAGGGTGGCCCCCCGCGCGATAGCCTGCCGGGCGGCCTCGGCCCCCTGGGCGATGGCCCGCTCCACCTCGGCCAGGCGCATGGCCGGCTCCCGGGCAATGTTGCCGCTGCCTGAACGCACCCTCGAGGGCGGCCCCTCCGGCGGGGCGGCCACGCCTACATCGAGCACCACCACCTCGGCCTGGGCCACCCGGGCGATCTGGTTAATGGCGGCCCCTTTGGCCTGGAAGTTCTGCACCATCTGCGCGGTGACCTCGGCGGGGTAGGCCGAGACCCCCTCGGCCACCACCCCGTGGTCGGCAGCGCAGACCACCACCGCCCCAGGGCCCAGGCTGGGTTTCAGGGTTTGCTGGATGGCCGCTAGGCGCACCCCCAGCTCCTCCAAAAAGCCCAGCGAACCGGGGGGCTTGGTCAGGGTGTGCTGGTAGGCCCAGGCCCGGGCCAGCCACTCCTGGGCGATGGGTTGGATGTGAAAGGTCGGCATAGCTTCACTTGATCCTAAGGGGAATCCCCGCCACCAGCAGGTAGACCTGCTGGGCTGAGCGGGCCAGGCGGGCATTGGCCGCACCCAGCAGGTCGCGGTAGCGCCGGGCCAGGGCGTTTTCCGGCACAATGCCCATCCCCACCTCGTTGCTCACCACCAGCAGGGTTTTGCCCAGCCCGGCCCGAACCTCTAAAAGCCGCTCCACCGCCGGCAAGACCTCGAGCCCGGCCTGCATCAGGTTAGCGACCCACAAGGTCAGGCAGTCCAGCACCACCACCTGGCCCTGGGCCTGGGCCAGGGCTAAAGGCACCTCGAGGGGCTCTTCCAGGGTCTGCCAGGTGGCCGGACGAGCAGAGCGGTGCTGGGCGATGCGCTGGCGCATCTCCTCATCCAGGGGCTGGGCCGTGGCAATCACGCTGACGGAGGCCCCTTGGGCCTGGGCCCAGGCCTGGGCAAAGGCGCTTTTGCCGGCTCGAGCCCCCCCAGTTACCAGAATCAGCTCAGACACTGGCTTCCTCCCGCACGAAGAGCAACCGCTGCTGAACCCAGTCCAGGGCCACCACCGTGCAGGGGGGTGGGAAAGCGTCCTGCCCCAAAGCCCGCAGCACCAGCCGCAACACCCCCCCGTGGGTAAAGACCAGGTGGCGGCCTTTGGGCAGGCTCTGGAAAAAGGCGAAAACCCGCCGACGCAGATCAGCCACCGACTCGCCCCCCGGGGCCTGAAAGCCCTCGAAGGCCAAAAGGGCCTGCCTGTGCTCCTCGGCCAGCTCGGCCCAGCATAGACCCTCCAGCGTGCCGAAGTCCAGCTCGCGCAGCGCCGGCGAGGTGGCCTCAGGCTCACCATAGGCCAGGCGGGCCGTCTGCAAGGCCCGCCGTAGGTCGGAGGCCAGCACCTGCTCGAAGCGTTCGGCCCGCAGCCAGCCGGCCAGGGCCCGGGCCTGCTGCTCGCCTAGGGGGGTAAGGGGCAGATCGGTCCAGCCGGTAAGCCGCCCCTCCCGGTTCCAAGGGGTTTCGCCGTGGCGCACCAGCCAGAGTTCGCTCATAGCAACCGCTGGGCCTCCCCTGGGCAGGGGGCCGGCAGGTCGGGGCAGCCGTGAAACAGCGCGGCCAGGATCTCCACCCCCCGCACCACCCTGGGGGTGAGGGCGCAGAAGGGCCCCGCGTCCAAAGCCCAGGCCGCTTGCAGGCTGGGCCAGGGCGGGCGCCACCCCTTTAGCACCTCCAGGGCCCCAGCCAGGTCGTAGCCGCAAAAGGAGAAGAGCACCACCTCGGGCTCTAGGCGGGCGAGGGCCGCCCAGTCGCTGCGCTGGCTGGGGGCCTCTGGGCTAGCCCCCAGGGCCACCCCACCCGCGGCCCCGATGAGGTCGGGCACCCAGTGCCCCCCCAGGAAGGGAGGCTCGAGCCACTCCAGAAAAACCACCCGGGGAGGCCGGCGGCCCGCTACCCTCTGCCGCACCCGCTCGAGGCGCTCTTGCAGCCCCCGGATGGCCGAGGTTGCCTCCAGCCCCAGGACCTGGGCCACCCGGTTTAGGTCGTCCCACAGGTGTTCCAGCCGGGTGCCCTGCAGGCTCAGGGTGGGCACCGGATGGGAAAGCAAAGCCACCGCCCGGCCCACCTCGCCCGAGGTAGCGGCACAGACCTCGCAGACCCCCTGGGTCAGCACCAGATCGGGCTCGAGTTCGGCCAAGCGCCGCGCATTCACCCGGTACAGGCTCTGCCCTGCCGCTACCGCCTGGCGCACCCGCCGGTCGATCTCGGCCTGGGACAGCCCATATGGCAACAGACTCTCGGTGAGGACAGGCTTACCCGCCCAGCCACAGGCGTGCGAGACCCCCACCGGCTCGACCCCTAAGAAGCGCAGGATTTCCGTGGCCGCGGGCACCAGGCTGGCTACGCGCATCCAGCCCCCCTTTGCCGCGCCCGAACGTAGGCGTACCAGGGGCTCTCCACAAACTCCGGGGCCCCGGCCAGGTAGATCCGCAGCCCCGGCAGACAGAGGGTGTCCTCCTCCTGCTCGAAGTCGAAGGGATCCACCGGCAGGGTGTACACCAGGTTGCCTACCGGAGGAAGACCCATCGCAAAGAGGCGCTGTTGCAGGGCCGTGGGGTATACCAGGCGGTCGTAGCAGGCCGCCTGGCGATCCGGCAGCACCACCACCCGCTGGGCCAGGCGGGGGAAGCGGTACTGGGTTTCCAGCAGGCAAATTTCGCCCAAATCCAGCAGCAGGTACGCTTTGTTCACCTTGAGACTCTGGCGCATCCTACCCTCCCAACAAGACCACCGGACACCCCTCCAGGTGGCGCACCCGCACCCCTAGGCCATACGCCCCCTGAAGTAAAGGTTCCTGCAACACCTCGAGGGGGGCACCCAGGGCCCTGATCCGCCCCTGGTGCAAAAAAGCCACCCGGTCGGCCCGGGCCGCCAGGTTGGGGTCGTTCAGCACGGTCAGGATGCCCAGGCCCCGTGAGCGCAGGCTCGAGAGCAGGCGCAAGAACTCGGCCTGGTGGTGCAGGTCGAGGTGGCTGGTGGGCTCGTCCAGCAGCAAAAAGCGGGGGCAGGCGGCCAGGGCCCGGGCCAGCAACACCCGCTGCCGCTCGCCCCCCGAAAGGGTGGGCAGCAGGCGCGGGGCCAAGGCCGTTACTTGGGTCTCCTGCATAGCCCAGCGCACCGCCGCCCAGTCGGCGGGGCCAGCCCGGCCCAGCAGGCCCAGATGGGGTGTGCGGCCCAGCAGCACCACCTCTTCCACGGTGAGGTTTTCCGGGTAGGGCCCGTTCTGGGGCAGGAAGGCGATCTGCTGCCCCCGTCTCCAGCTCGAGCAGCGCGCCAAAGGCTGTTCATCCAGCCAGACCTGGCCGGCCGTCGGGGGCAGAAGCCCCGCCATCAAGCGCAATAGGGTGCTTTTGCCGGCCCCGTTGGGGCCCAGAAGGGCCAGCCACTCGCCGGGGCGAAGCTCCAGGCTCACCTCTTGCACTACCGCCCGCTGGCGGTAGTGGAAGGTCAGCCCCCGCGCAGCCAGGCTCATACCCGTCGCCCTCGCCACAACAGGTACAGGAAAAACGGCCCCCCCAGCAGGGTGGTCAGAATCCCCACCGGCAGTTCACCCGGGGCCACCAGGGTACGGGCCAGCAGGTCGGCCAGGGTAAGAAGCACCGCCCCCCCCAAGGCCGAGGCCGGCAGCAGATAGCGGTAGTCGCCCCCCAAAAGCCGCCGCAGGGCGTGGGGCACCACCAGGCCCACAAAGCCGATGATACCCGCCTGGGCCACCGCGGCAGCGGTAAGCAGGGTGGCCGTGCCAATGGCCAACAGCTTGAGGCGCTCGAGGGGTAGCCCCAGGCTGCGGGCGGTCTCCTCGCCTAAGCTGAGGGCGTTGAGGGTGCGGCTCAGCAGCCACAACAGCGGCAAGGTGAGGAGGAGGTACAGGCCCAGCAGGCCCACCCCAGGCCAGCTCATAAACGACAGGTTGCCTAGGGTGTAGGCAAACACCGCCCGCACCCGGTCGGCCCCCTGGAGCATCAGGTAGCTGGTTAGGCTGACCAGCACACTCCCCACCACCACCCCGGCCAGGATCAGGTCCTGGGTGCGGCTAGCCCCCCCAGCCAGCAGCAGGGTAAGGGCCACCGCGGCCAAGGCCCCCAGAAAGCCAAACCAGGTAGCCGAGAAGGGCAGTCGCTCGAAGATGGCATGCTGGGCAAAGGCCCCGGAAAAGCCCCCCAGCCCGCTCACTGCCAGCACCACCCCAAAAGCCGCCCCAGCGGCCGAGCCCATCAGGTAGGGGTCGGCCAGGGGGTTGCGGAATAGGCCCTGGTAGGCCGCGCCGGAAAGGGCCAGCGCCGCCCCCACCAGCATGGCCCCCAGCACCCGGGGCAGGCGCAGCTCGGTAACGATGGGGTTGGCCTCGAGGCCCAGCAAGGCCCGCACCACCTCCACCGGGGGCACCGCCACCGCCCCAATCCCTAAGCCCAGCACCAAGGCCAGACCCAGCAGGAGCACCAGCCCCACCAGCACAGCCAAGCGCCGGCCCCAGGGCAACGACCGGGGTAGGGGCCTATCTAAGGCCATGGAAGCACTCGAGCAAAAGCCCTAACCCCTGGGCCACCCGGGGGCCCGGGCGCGAGAGAAGGTTGTCCTGCGGGCCAGTGTAGCTGCAAATACGCTGGTTGCGGATGGCCGCGATGTTGCCCCAGCCGGGCCGCTTGGGCAGGTCGGCTGCGCCAGGGTGGGTTAGGACGATCACCGCAGGGTTCTTTTGCACCACCAGCTCGGGGCTTATCTGGGGGAAAAGGCCCAGCTCCCTAGGGATGATGTTCTGCCCCCGGGCTTTGGCAATCAGCACCCCGATAAAGGAGTCCGGCCCCACCGTGTAGGGGGTGGGGTCGATCTCGTAGTAGACGGTGGGGCGCTGGGGCGCCCGGGCGGCCTTGCTCTCCACCGCGTAGACCTCCTGCTGGATGCGGGCCACCAGCCGCTCGGCCTGGGCCTCCAGCCCCAGGGCCCGGCCCAAAAGCCGGGTGGTACGGAAGATGTCGTCGTAGGTCTCGGGCTTGACCGCCAAGGTGGTCACCCCGGCCCGCTCGAGGGTCTCGTGCAGCCGGCCATACACCGAGACCAGCACCAGGTCGGGTTTGAGGGCCACTATGGCCTCGGGGTTGGGGTTGTACAGCCCCCCCACCTTGGGCAGCCGCCTCACCGCCTCGGGAAAGTCGGAAAAGTCGTCTACCCCCACCAGCCGGCTGCAGGCATTCAGGGCGCAAAGGGTCTCGGTGACCGAGGGCAGCATGGCCACAATGCGCTGAGGGGCAGCCTTGAGGGTCACGCTGCGGCCCAGGTCGTCGGTCAGGGTGCGAGGGAACGCCTGGGCCAGACCCAGGGCCGAGGCCAGGTAGCCTAGGGCCAGAAACCAAAGCAGCACCAGTCTTTTCATCCAGCGTCCTTTCCCAACCCGGCCAGCAGGGCACGAAAAAAACGCCCCTGGGGGCGAGGACGCTCTACACTTCCCCGAGACTCCCCCTTCTTGCGAGAGGTGCCCTAAGCGGGCGTTTTGGCAGGTATTCGGACTTCGGGCGGTGGCCACCAGGCCCCCCGCACCGTCACCGCTGCGCGACAGTACCGGACTTGCACCGGATTTCCCCACTTTAAGCCTGGACTACGCGCCCAGGCACCAAAACTGTGGCCGGGTTGTAGGGCCCCTAGCGGGCCTTGGCTTCAAGCTACACCCCCCAACCCGGCTTGGCAAGCCCTACCACTTTGGCCAAGGCGAAGCCGGTTGCAGCCCATTTTGCTGCAAGTAGTCGCGCAAGGAGCGGTAGTCTTCCGGGGCCACCGGCCTGGTGCCGTGGGCCAGGATGCTCTGGTTGCGCAGCCCCACCAGGCTGCCCAGGGTGCCTCTGCCCGTGTAGTCGGCGTAAAGGCGCTGGGCGAGGCTCTGGGTTCGGCCTAGCTGGCCATCCAGCGCCGCCGCTAGTTCCAACAGCTCGCGCAGCCCGCCTATCTGCCGGTAGCGGGCATGCAGCCCCCGCGCGGCTCCGGGATAGGTTTCGATTTTGTCCAGCAGCACCCCCCACTGCTGGTAGAGGTCGGCCTCCACCGCCAGCTCGATGGCCCGGTAGAGCCGGGCCAAGGCGTCGTCGTAGCGGCCCCGCGCCGCCCGCCGCTCGGCGTTGGCCAGAAGGTCGGCCAGCAGCGCCTGGGTGGGCCGGCCCTCCTGATCCAAAATGGCCCGCAGCCCGGTTCGAGCCTCCCTTAGGCCCTGCAACACCCGCACCTTGGCCCCATGCCCCCAGGCCTCGGCGATGGCCAAGGCCGGCTCGAGGTGCTCCTCTAGCCTCCGCCAGGCCTCCTTGTGGCGGAACAAATCCCAGGCCAGCATCCCCTCGGCAATGCCCTGCAAGTGCCCATAGAATCGCTTCTCAGACGGGGTGAGGGGCCGGGCTTGAAGCTCGGTCAGGAAGTCTAAGGCTGCGGGGAAGTCGCCCTGGTTCCAGGCCCGCCTAAACCCCTCCCACTCCCGCAGGCCGTAGCGGTAGGTGGGGTCTTCCAGCAGGCGTAGCCGCTCGAACCCGCTTTTCACCCGCCCCTGGGCGTCGCGCTGGGTACCCCCTACGTAGCTGAAGGTGACGCCCTGCCCGGTCAGGGCCAGCACCAGCCCGGCGGCCATGGTCTTGGTGCCCCCGGTAATATCGGCCACCACCACCCGGGCCTCCCACTCGAGGGCCTTTTGCAAAGCCTCGAGGCCCTTGCGGAACACCTCCCCCAGGTCTTCGGCATCGTTGAGCAAAAGGGTGTGGTGGCGCAGGCCCGCCCCGTAGCGCCGCACCAGTTCCCCCGCCATGGGGTGGCTGTCCTGGCTGGCCACGAAGACCACCCCTGCGGGGGCGTGCTCGGCCAGGGCAAACTCGAGGGGCTCGAGGGTCTGCCCTACCCCCATAATCAACACTTTTTTAGCTTCCATGGTTATAGGTATACCAGACCCGCCTAGCCCAGCACCCACCACAGCAGCACCAACCCCAGCGGCAAAGCCAGGCAGCCCATCTGGGCCGGGGTGCCTGGCCGGGCGTACACCCAGCCCTGGCCGTTGCAGTAGGTGCAGGGGCCGTGGGTAGGCTCGAGGGTGCTCCCCTGGCCGCCGCAGGCCCCACAGGGCACAAACTCCTCGCGGTAGTCGTCGCCGTCCCAAACCGACTCCCACCACCCGCCCGAACCCCCGCAGCCCGGGCAAGGGTGGGCTTCTTGCCAGACCTGTTCTCCTGTACCGCCACACTGGGGGCAGGTAACCTGCTCTGCCATACCTCAGGCTACCAAACCCCGCGGGGTGGTGCTCAAAAGTGCTCTGCCCGGTTGCAATCCCCTTGCGAGGCTATGGTTTTGCGACAGCATACCCCGTTAATCGCCGTCCTGGACAGCGCTCCCAAAGGGGGGTTTTATGAGAATCGCCGGTTATCCACAGGCAACCTGTGGATAACTACCCAAAAAAGGGTGTTTTTTTGCGATGAGTGCTTACAAATCCCCACCTTTGGATTTTTTCGTCCAGGGGTTGGCGATATTCATCGCAAGAACTCTTTGTCAAGTTACGCTGTAGGAACCACCGACAAGGGTAGTTTACCATTTTGCGCAAAACAGAATGTGCGATTTGCACAAACCGGCGTTACGCCGTCTGGAACGGGGTTGGTTGGGCCTTCTTGAAAAATCGCGTGGCTTTGCCATCGCATTTTTGACCCCTGAGAGGGGGGTAATGGGAAGAGTAACGGGGACCTGCCCGTCCTTGACAAGGAAAGGGCAGGCCACTAACCTAGAGTTTGCCTGCCGGGATGGTGGAACTGGTAGACACACTATCTTGAGGGGGTAGCGAGCGCAAGCTCATGCGGGTTCAAGTCCCGCTCCCGGCACCAAAACGCTCCGGCCTAGGGCCGGGGCTGTTTTATACCCGAAGCGAGCCACGAAAGCCCCTGGCCGCATAGTACGACTCGGCCCCGTTGTGGTAGATAAACACCCGGCCATAGCGCCGGTCGCCGAAAATGGCCCCGCCCTGCTTGCGAATGCCCTCGGGGGTGCGAAGCCAGCTCGAGGTTTTGGTATCGAAGGCCCCGAGCTGCTGCAAGGCCAGGTACTCCTCCTCGCTCAAAAGCTCAATGCCCATTGCCGCCGCCATCTCCACCGCAGAACCGGCCGGTTTGGCCTGCTTGCGGGCCAACAGGGCGGCGTGGTCGTAGCAGAGGCTGCGGCGGCCTTTGGGGCTTTCGGCGGCGCAGTCGAAGAAGATTACCTGGCCGGTGCGGGCATCGTGGCCCACCACGTCCGGCTCGCCACCGGTGGCCTCCATCTGAAAGAGCGCGGCCAGCTTCTGGGGGTGGGCCTCCAGCCGGGCCTGAACCAAAGCCCAGCTAAGCCCTGGGTGACGCGACATGTTCTGCTCGAAGCGGGCCTGCAACACCCGCAACAGTTCGGCTTTTTGCTGAGGGGTCGGCTCAGGCACGCTCAAGGGAAACCTCCTCCACCCGCAGTAGCTTTCCATCCCGTAGGTGCAGGATACGCGCGGCCTTGCGGGCTAGCTCGAGGTCGTGCGTCACCAGAATGACCGTGCGGCCCTCCTGGGCCTGGTGCAGCAGCAGTTCCACCACCCGGGCCCCCGAAGCCGAGTCCAGGTTGCCGGTCGGCTCGTCGGCGAACAGGATGGGCGGGTTCAGGGCCAGAGCGCGGGCGATGGCCACCCGCTGCTGCTCGCCACCGGAGAGCTTGCTGGGCAGGTGGCCGACCCGCTGGCCCAGCCCCACTGCCTCCAGCAGGTGCCGGGCCCTATTCGTGCGCTCTTTCGGGCTTACACCCGCTAGCATAAGGGGAAAGGCCACGTTTTCCAGGGCGGTAAGGGTAGGAATCAGGTTCCACTGCTGAAACACAAAGCCCATGTAGCGCAGCCTGAGCTCGGCGCGGGCATCCTCGGAAAGGTGGGAGAGGGGCTGGCCGTCCAGCCGTACCTCGCCCTGGCTGGGCACGTCGAAGCCGGCCAGCAGGTTCAGCAGGGTGGTCTTGCCCGAGCCGGAAGGCCCCACAATGGCGGTAAGGCCCGGCGGGAAGGCATAGGTGAAATGGTCTACCGCCACCACGTCAATCTCGCCCTGGTGGTAGCGCTTGTGCAGGTCAAGGGCCTCCAGCATCACACCCTCCCCAAGGCTTCCACCACCCGGATACGGCTGGCGGTACGGGCCGGCAAAAAGCCCGCCAACAATCCCAGCACCACCGCCACCCAAAGGGCGAACGAGGCCAGGCGGAAGGTCACTGCCGAAAGGGCCAAGCCCACCTCGCGCAGGGTGTACCAGTTGACCAGGCTCGAGGCAGCCTGGCCCAGCCCCAGGCCCAAAAGCCCGCCCACCACGCCCAAGAGCAGGGCCTCTAGAAGCACCAGACCAAAGATGAAACGGCGCTTGGCCCCCAGCGCCCGCATCAGGCCAAACTCGCGGATACGCTCATAGACCGACATCATCACCGTGTTGGCCACCAGTAGCCCCCCCACAATCAGGGCCACCAGGCTGATGCCAAAGCGCACCAGGTCAGAGATACGCACGGCCCGCTCGGCGAAGCGCATCACATCGCCGGTGGTCTGGGCCTTGATGCCCTCTAAGCGGGCCTCGAGGGCCCGGGCCACCCGCTCGGCGCTTTGGTCGGGGCCGATGGAGACCAGGATGGAACTGTAGTTTTGGGTATTCAAGATGGTCTGAATGGCGGTGATAGGCACATAGATGAAGCTGTCGGTGAGACCCCCGCTGCGCTCGAGCACCCCCACCACCTCGAGGGAGACCTGGGGGGAAAGCCGCAGGGTCTTGCCCAGATGCAGGTTGTTGCGCTCGGCAATCCCTCCCCCTACCACTGCCCCTTGCTGGCCTGGGTCGAGCCTCCCCGCGGCTAGGCGAAGATTGGGGTAAAGGTCTTGCGCGGTCACCCCTGCGGGCAGGCCCTGGAAGATGAAGCTGCTGGCTGGGTCGAAGCCCCCCCGGGCGAAAACCGCGGTGGGAATGGCCCGGGTAATGCCTAGCTCAGGGGCCAAAGCCTCTATCTGCCCCAGTAGCTCGGGGGGAAGCTCGGGATACCCAGCAGCCAAAGGCTCGCTACCCTCGCTGATGACCAGAATGGCCGGCCCCACCTTAGACAGCTCGGCCCCCAAAGCCTTGCGCAGCCCTTCCCCAAAACTAAGAAAAAGCACCATTGAAGCCGTCGCGACCACAATCCCCAGCAAGGTTAGAATGCTACGGATGGGCCGGGCCCGCAGGTTGCGGTAAACCAACGCCAAGACTTCCACGCTCCCCAGAATACCCGCAAAATCAGGAAAAACTAGGGGCTGGCTGGGGTTGTGGACTGGGGCCTGTGGGTATACCCTAAGGCCATGGCCAACCCCCTTCTGACCCGCCTCGAGCTCTCCCTGGCCGGGCTGCCCCAGATTATTGGCCGGGCTACCCCGGAGGCCCTTCGCCGGCGCAGTCTGCCCGACAAATGGTCGGCCCACGAAAACTTCGCCCACCTGGCCCACTTCACCCTGGTCACCCAGGAGCGCATGGCCCGCATCCTGCAGGAAGAGGCCCCCCTGATCGAGCGGTTGCGCCCCGACCACGAACCGGCCTTTTTAGCCCTGGTCGAGCGAAGCCCCGAGGAAGTGCTAGACGAGCTGAAACGGCTGCGGGGCCAGCTCAACCAACAGGTGGCCGCGCTGAGCGAGGCCCAGCTAGGGCGCATCGGCATCCATAGCGCCGCTGGGCCAATGCCCCTTAGGGAGTGGCTCGAGCTTTTCCTGGTGCACGAGGCCCACCACCTCTACCTGGCCTTCTGGCGCATCCGTGAGGTGTTGCAACAGGCCCGATGAACCCGCATCCTTCCACCTTCTGGCAGCGGGAATGCACCCTTTGCGGGGCCTGCTGTGTAGCACCCGACATTACCGCGCTGCAAAAACCGTTGGGCCTGGCTTGCCAACATCTCGACCCTCAATGCCGCTGCCGCATCTACCCCCAGCGGCCCTCGGTCTGCCGCAACTACACCCCCAACCGATTAGCAAGGGAGTAAAGCACCGCAGGCAGAAAAAAGCCAGGAAGCACGCTATGCTGGTTAGGGATGAAAACCGCCGAGATTCGCGAAAAGTTCCTCCAGTTCTTCCAGTCTAAAGGACACCTGCGCCTGCCCAGCTTCAGCGTGGTGCCGCAGGACGACCCCACCCTGCTCTTCATCAACGCCGGCATGACCCCCCTCAAGCCCTACTTCCTGGGCAAAAAACCCGTCTTCCCCGGATACGAGGGGGAGTGGCGCCGGGTCACCACCTGCCAGAAATCGGTGCGCACCGGCGACATCGAGAACGTGGGCCGCACCAACCGCCACCAGACCGTCTTCGAGATGCTGGGCAATTTCAGCTTCGGCGACTACTTCAAGAAAGAGGCCATCGAGTGGGCCTGGGAGTTCCTGACCGATAAGAAGTGGCTGGGCCTCGAGCCCGATCGCATCTACGTGACCATCTACAAGGACGACGACGAGGCTTTCGAGCACTGGACCCGGGTAGGCGTGCCACCGGAGCGAATCCATCGCTTCGACGCCGACGAAAACTTCTGGCCACAAAATGCGCCCACCCAAGGCCCCAACGGCCCCTGCGGCCCCTGTAGCGAGATTTACTACGACCGGGGCCCAGCCTTCGGCTCGGACACCTGGGCCGACTACTACCACACCCGCGAGTCCAACCGCTTTGTGGAGTTGTGGAACCTGGTCTTTCCCCAGTATGACCGCAAGGAAGGCGGCATCTTAGAACCCCTGCCCCGGCCCAACATCGACACTGGGATGGGGCTTTCCCGGGTAGCCATGGTGTTGCAGGGGGTGCGCGACTTCTACGAGACCGACGAGTTTGTGCCCCTGATCCAGAAAATCGTGGAGCTGAGCGGGGTGAGCTACGAGGGGCCTAGCTCGGTGGCCCACCGAGTGATCGCCGAGCATGCCCGGGCGGTGAGCTTCATCCTGGCCGATGGGGTGGCCTTCTCCAACACTGGACGAGGCTATGTGGTACGCCGGTTGCTGCGCCGGGCGGTGCGCTTTGGCTATCTGCTGGGCCTGCGCCAGCCCTTCATGTACAAGCTGGCCGAGGTAGTAGCTGAGGGGATGGGTGGGGTCTACCCCGAGCTAAGGGAGAACCTCGAGGCCATCCAAAAACAAATCCGTATCGAGGAAGAGCAGTTTCTGCGCACCCTGGAAAGCGGCATCAAGCGGCTGGAGGCTATGCTGGCCTCCCTAGCGCCGGGCGACACCCTTTCCGGCCAGGAGGCCTTCACCCTCTACGACACCTACGGCTTCCCCCTCGACCTGACCATCGAGATCGCCGGGGAGCGGGGCATCCGGGTAGACACCGAGGGCTTCGAGAAGGCCCTGGAGGAGCAGCAGGAACGGGCTCGAGCCAAAGCAGCCTTCAGTAAGGAGCTTTTCCAACGTTCCCACCAGGCCCTAGCCGCCCTGGCCGCCGACTATGGCGGAACCCAGTTCGTGGGCTACGAGACCCTGGAAGCCCAGGCCCAGGTCAAGCTGCTGTTGGCAGGAGAGCTGCTGGAAGAGGCCCCCGCCGGCACCGAGGTGCAGGTCGTGCTCGACCGAACCCCCTTCTATGCCGAGGGCGGGGGCCAGGTGGGCGACTCGGGCATTTTAGAGTGGGAAGGCGGTTGGGCCAGGGTCTTCACCACCCAGAAAAACCCCGACGGCATCTATCTGCACCTGGCCCGAGTGGAAGAGGGCACCCTCAAAGCGGGCACGGGGGTGCGGGCTTTGGTGGACATCCACCGGCGCGACACCGAGAAAAATCACACCGCCACCCACCTGCTGCACGCCGCACTTCGGGCCGTGCTGGGGCCACACGTACAGCAAAAGGGGAGCTACGTGGGGCCGGATCGGCTGCGCTTCGACTTCAGCCAGTTCGAGCCTATCGCGCCCAAAGACCTGGCTCGAGTAGAGCTGCTGGTCAACCGCTGGATTCAGGCCGATTTTCCCGTTACCTACACCTACAAGCCCCTGGAGGAGGCCCGCAAGGAAGGGGCCATGGCCCTCTTCGGGGAGAAGTACGGCGATGTGGTACGGGTGGTGAGCGTGGAAGGCAGCGTAGACCACGTCACCTCCAAGGAGCTTTGCGGGGGCTGCCACGTGCGGCGCACCGGTGAGATCGGCGCGTTTGTGGTGGTGGCCGAGGAGGCCGTGGCCGCTGGGGTGCGGCGCATCGAGGCCCTGACCGGCACCGCTGCGGTGGTCTTTGTGCGGGAGACCCTGGAGCGGGTAGGCCATCTGGCCCGCGAGCTGGGGGTTTCCCCCGAGGCCCTACCGCTGCGGGTGGAAAAGCTGCAAGAGGAGCTTAGGGCCCGCGAAAAGGAGGTTGAGCGGCTCAAGCTCGAGCTGGCCCGGGCCCAGCTTCAAGGCGCGAGCACCCCGCTGGCCATTAAGGAAGTGGGGGGGCAACGCTACCTGGCGGTGCGGCTGGAGGGCCTCGAGGCCGGGGCTTTGCGCAACGCCGCCGATGAACTACTGGACAAACACAAAGCCGACCTGGTGGCGGTCGGCTCGGGGCAGAACCTGGTCATCAAACTCGGCAAGGCTGCCCTGGAGCGCGGGCTGGATGCGGGTGTACTGATGAAACGGCTATCGGCCCAAGCCGGGGGGCGCGGGGGTGGCCGGGGGGCCCTGGCCCAGGGGGGCGGCTTCGACCTGGATAAGGCCTTCGCCGCTTTGCCGGAGGCTTTGGCCCAGGCCACCCCTTAGCCCTCATTTTCTTTGGCGGGGATTGCGGAATAATAGGCGGAATGAAGGTACTGGCCTTGGATGTCGGCGAGGCCCGTATTGGCCTGGCGGTGGGCGAGACCGGCTCGCCCTGGGCCTTTGGCCGGGGCTATCTGGTGCGCAAGAACCTCGAGGCCGACCTCGAGGCCCTGGTCGCCTTGGCCCAGCGGGAAGGGGCCGAGCGCCTGGTGGTGGGCCTGCCCCTGCGCACCGACGGCCAACCCAGCGCCCAGGCCGAGCAGGTACTGGCTTTGGTGGAGGCCCTGCGCCAACGGGGGCTATGGGTTGAGCTTCTGGACGAGCGCTACACCACCCGGCTGGCCCAGCAACACCTGCGCCACGCCCCCAAGCGGGTGCGCCAGGAGAAGGGCCGGCTGGACGAGGCCGCGGCCATCGTCCTGCTGGAGTCATACCTGGCTGGGGTATAACAGAGAAGCATCCTATGGAAGACCTGAAACCCCCCACCTCCCTCGAGGAACCGGGTAAGCCGCCCAACCGCTGGGTGCTGCGGGGGGTACTGGGGATGTTCCTCCTGCTCGCGGCCATGCTGGGCTACATCCTCTACCTGATGGGCCCCACCGGAGCCAAAGCCGAGGTGCGCATCGCCAAAGGCAGTGGGGCCGCGGCGGTGGGCCGGCTGCTCGAGGAGGCTGGGCTGGTGCGCTCGGGCTCGCTTTTTGCCCTGTACCTGCGCTTTTCCGGCCAGGATAAAAAGCTCCGCCCGGGCTACTACCGGCTGGAGGGCAAGGGGCTAAGGGCGGTGGCCCTGGCCCTGACCGATGAATCCCGCCCCCTCACCGTGCGCATCACCTTCCCCGAGGGCTGGCGGGCGGTGGAGATAGCCCAGCGCCTAAGCGAGAACAGCCTGGATGGCCCTGGTTTCCTAAAGCTGGTGCAAGACCCTCCCGCTGAGCTGCGCCCTGCTGAGGCCAGAGGCCCCACCCTGGAGGGTTACCTCTTCCCCGCCACCTACGAATTCCCCCTCGACGCTAGCGCCGAAGACATCCTCCGCACCATGACCCGCCGCATGGCCCAGGAGTTCACCCCTGAGGCCAAAGGCCGCCTGCAAGCACTCGGCCTCGCCGACGTGCACGAGTGGGTCACCCTGGCCTCCATCGTGCAGGCCGAGGCGGCCAACGCGGCAGAAAAACCCCTCATTGCTGGGGTTTTTCTCAATCGGCTCGAGCTGGGGATGCCTCTCCAGGCCGACCCCACCGTGGCCTACGGCCTGGGCAAGCGCCTAAACGAACTCGACCGCCGGGCCGGCGATTTTGAAAAAGACACCCCCTACAATAGCTACACCCGGCGTGGCCTACCCCCTGGCCCCATCGGCAACCCTGGGGCCGAGGCCCTGCGGGCGGTGCTCAACCCCCAGCGCACCAATGAGCGGGGCCAGAAGTACCTATACTTCCTGCACGCCCAGGGCCGGTTGTTCCTCAACGTGGACTTCCAAAGCCACCTGCGCGACGTGGCGCGGTACTACCGCTAACGGTCAACTATACCTTCCCCCGCCCCAGCCCAACCTGGTATAGCACCACCCCCAGCGCCACCGCCGCGTTCAGACTCTCGGCCCCCGGGGCCAGGGGAATCCGGGCCAACTCGTCGCAGCACTCGGCCACCAAACGGCGCATACCTTCGCCCTCGGAACCGATGACGATGGCCAAAGGGCGCTGGTAGTCGAGCTGGGCAATGGTCTTGCTGGCCTTGCCGCTGGTGCCATAGACCCACACCCCTCGCTGCTTGAGGGCTTCCAGGTAGCGCGGCAGGTTCTTGACCTGTAGCAGCGGGATTTTTTGTGCCGTACCCGCCGAGGCCTTCACCACCAAAGCAGAAAGCGGCGCACTACGGCGCGCCTCGGTCACCACCCCATGAGCCCCCAGCGCGTAGGCGCTGCGGATGATGGCCCCATAGTTACGCGGGTCGGTCAGGCCGTCTAGCACCACCAGTAAGAGCGGCTCGCCGCGCTTTTGGGCCAGGGCAAAAGGTGCCTCTGGATCGGCGTAGCCAAGCTCTTCAACCTCGGCCACCAACCCCTGGTGCTGGGTGGTTCGCACCATCTGGTCCAGCTCGATGCGGGGCACCAGCGTGTAGGCCACCCCCAGCCGCTCTAGTTCGCGTAAAAGCCAGCTCTCCACACCCCGGGCCACCCAGACCTGAGCCACCCGCCCCTCGCGCAGGGCCTCCAAGACCGGGTTACGCCCATAAATCAGCATAAAACCAGTCTAACCCGGTTTTGGCTGAGGTAGGTTGTGGCCTATACGCTCAGTTGCCCTGCTGGGCTACAACCTCGTCGATGAGGGTCTGGCGGGCAGCGTTGATCTGCAGGGCTTTGACCTTGACATACTGGGCGCTGGTGGCGTGGGCCAGGGCGGTTTCCAGGTCGATCTGGTCGCGGGCGTAGAGTTCAGCCAGATGGTCGTCGAAGGTCTGCATCCCATCCAGCGAGGAGTCCTTGAGGGCCTCGTAGATTTCGTGGGTGCGGTTGGGGTCTTTGATCAGGTCGCGGATGCGCAGGTTGCCCTTGAGAATCTCCATTGCGCAGACCCGCCCCCCCTGTTTACCGGGCAATAGGCGCTGCGAGACAATTCCTACCAGCGACTCGGCAAAGAGGATGCGGGCCACCTCTCGCTCGTGCGGCGGGAAGAGGTCGAGCACGCGGTTGACGGTGCGCACGGTGTCGAGGGTATGCAGGGTGGAGAAGACCAGGTGGCCGGTCTGGGCGGCCTCGAGGGCCGCCGCGGCGGTGGCGTGGTCGCGGATCTCCCCAATCATGATGACGTCGGGGTCTTGGCGCATGGCTGCTACCAGCCCGTCCTTGAAGCTAGGGGCATCCTGCCCGATCTCCCGCTGTACCACGATGGACTTTTTGGCCCGGTGCAGGTACTCGATAGGGTCCTCCAAGGTAATGATCATCTTGGAGTGGTGCTGGTTAATCTCGTCAATGATGCGGGCTAGGGTGGTGGACTTGCCCGAGCCAGTGGGGCCGGTCACCAGTACCAAACCCTTTTCCTTATCGCGGAAATAGTTGATGGTCTCCTGGGGCAGCGAAACTATCCTGAGCTTGCTCTCGTCGGAGTTAACCACCCGCATCACACAGCTCACCGAGCCACGCTGCATAAACAAGTTGACCCGGAAGCGGGCTACCCCCGGCACCGAGTAGGCTAGGTCTACCTGCTGCCGCTCGGCAAAAATAGCCTTCTGCCGCTCGTTGCACATCATGTCAACCAGCGCGGCAGTGTACTGGGGGGTGAGGGGGCTCTGGGTCACCGGGCTTAGCTTGCCGTGCAAGCGAGCCATCATGGGCAGCCCGGCGTGGATGTGAACATCGGATACACCTTTAGCCACCAGGTTTGCCAGCAACTCAGGAAAGGTCATACGCTGGCGATTGTAGGGTGGCTCTATCAGGCCCTCAGGGTTTAATGAACCCTTTACTGTTACGTTAATTTAGTGCATCTGCACTTGACAACGATCAAGTGCCCTTTTCCCCTCTTTATCGGCTTTTCGCGCTGATTAGGGGGCGTTACGTGGTCGCAGCATGCCGTTACATAGACCAGGGGCTTTCGTCCCTCACCTTAAGGCCTAGATTAGACTTGAACAAAGCGAGGAGGCGTTATGTACAAAAAAATCCTGATGCCCACCGATGGCAGTGCCTGTAGCCAAAAGGCCATTGCGGAAGGCCTCGAGGTGGCCAAGCACATGGGGGCCAGCGTGACATTCTTGTATGCGGTGGAAAACATCAGCTCGACCCTGTGGATCAGCCCCGAGAGCGTGCCCTATGGCCTCGAGCTGATCGAAGACCTCAAGCGGGTGGGCAGCGAGGCCCTTAGCAAGGCCAGGGAGCTAGCCAAAGCCGCCGGGGTGGAGGCCCAGACCAAGCTGGTGGAGGCCCGACCGGTGGAGGCCATCCTAGCCGAGGCCAAAGAACACGACTTGATTGTAATGGGCACCCACGGGCGCAGCGGGCTGGATCGCTTCATGCTGGGCTCGGTGACCGAGGCGGTGCTGCACCGCTCGGACAAACCGGTGCTGGTGCTGCGCTGCAAGTAAAGTGCGCCTAAACTGATAGGGTGCTTGGTACGCTTCGCGCCCTGCTCGCCGCATGGTACGCCTACTTCCTGGAATACCGCGCCGAGGTGGTGCTGTGGGCCCTCTCGGCCATGCTGCCGCTCATCCTGATGGGGGTCTGGACCCAAGCCGCCAGCGGGGGTGATTTCGCCCTTTCTGCCGCTGAGTTTGCCCGCTACTTCCTGTGCGTCTTTCTGGTGCGCCAGCTGACCCTCGTCTGGGTCATCTGGGAGTTTCAGGACGACGTGGTGCAGGGGCGGCTTTCCTTCAAGCTCTTGAAGCCCATTGACCCGGTTTGGGATCACCTGATGCAGCACCTGGCCGAGCGGCTGACCCGGCTACCCTTTGGCCTGCTGATTGTGGCGATTTTTTTGCTGGCCTATCCCCAGGCCCGCTTTGTACCGGAAATCGAAGGCGCTGCGCTGGGGCTACTGGCCGCTCTGGCCGCCTTTTTGCTGCGCTTTTTAATGCAGTACACCTTCGCCATGCTCTGTTTCTGGACCGAGCGGGGGGCCGCCGTCGAGGAGCTATGGTTCATGCTGTACCTGTTCCTATCGGGGCTGATTGCGCCACTCTCGGTCTTTCCCGAGGCGGTGCGCAGCCTGGCCCTCTTAACCCCTTTCCCCTACCTGGTGTATTTTCCTGCGGCCTTGCTGGCGGGGCTGCCCCTGCCGGTCGGGGTGGGCCAGGGCTTTTTGGTACTGGGGGTCTGGTTTATGGTGTTCTGGGTACTCAACCGCTTGCTATGGCGCAAAGGGCTCTGGCAGTTTTCCGGCATGGGAGCTTAGAATTTCGTCGGAACGCCCGGCCTTCACCAAACCTACACACACCGTACTGCACCCATACACAAGAAACGCCGAACATAGCCCCGTGGAGGTAGCGTGAAGAGACTGGTTCCCACCCTTACCGCCCTGCTTGCCCTGGCCCCTCCTGCTTTGGCCCAGGGGGCCCTCGAGCTCTCCCAGGCCCTGCAAGCCCTGCCCGGCACCCTGGACTGGAAAAGCGCCGACCTGAACTACGAAAGCGCCCTACGGCAGCTCGAGGCCGCCTGGGCCGCCCAGGGCCTCAAGCTCGCGGGCGGGGCCGACTACACCCTGCGCGAGAGCACCGGCAGCAGCCTGAGCCTTTCCGCTACAACCAGCCTGGGGGTTCTGCCCTGGTCGAGTAGCGCCGATGCCGTGCAAAGCGCCCAGCGGGCCTTGGAGCGGGCCGCCCTAACCCGCCTCGAGGCCCGCAACAACCTGTACCTTAGCCTGCACAACCAGTACTTCAACCTGCGCTTAGCCCAGGCCGACCTGGAGATCGCCCAGACCACCCTGGCCCTGCGCGAGCAGCAGCTACAGGTCACCCGGGCACAAAACCAGGCCGGCAGCGCTACCCTAAGCGACCTGCTTACCGCCCAGCAAAACCTGGACACGGCCCGCTCGGCCTTGCTGAGCGCCCAGGGCGCACTGGAGCTGGCCCGCCTAACCCTGGCGGCCACCCTGGGCCGCCGTCCGCAGGACTTAGGCCCACCCAGCACCTCCCCCAGGGAGCCGGAGCTGCCCGGCGAGGACCTCGAGGCCCTGCTGCAAAAAGCCCTGGCCCAGCGGCCCGATGTACGGCGCAGCCTTTCCTTGCTCCAGGAGGCTGAGGCCAGCCTGGCCAGCGCCCAGCGGGAGCGGCTCATCCCCAACGCGGCCTTGAACGCTGGCTACAGCAGCCCCGAGGCCAGCCTGGCGGCTGGCCTCAACCTCAAAAGCGGGGTGGCCTCGCTCTCCGCTGCCGTTCCCCTGGTGCAGGGCAGTAGCCTGGGGGCCACGGGCTGGAGCCTGGGGCTTTCGCTGAGCCTGCCCCTCCTCGAGCCGGTAGGTGACAGCCGCATCGCCACTGCCCAGACCGCCTTGGCCTCGGCCCAGCAGGCCCTCGAGACCGCCCGCCGGGCTGCCGAGCTGGATGTGCGACAGAAGCTGCAAAACCTACAAACCGCCAAGGCCAGCATTGCAGCAGCCCGGGCTGGTTTGAACACGGCCAGCCAGACCCTGCGCACCGCCCAGGCCCGCCTCCAGGCCGGCACCGGCACCCGCCTGGAGGTGCAGGCCGCCCAGCTGGCCCAGCTCCAGGCCCAGCGCAACCTCGAGGCCGCCCTGATCCAGGCCCAGCTGGCCGCCCTGGCCCTGCAAAACGCCCTCGGCACCGACCTGACCGCTTCTTTGGGAGGAACCCGATGAACCGCTTATTCGCCCTTGTCCTCTTGCTTGGCTTGGCCCTGGCCCAGAACAGCCTGACCCTGGTGCAGGCCCTGTCGCAGGCCTACCGCCAGGGCCCCAGCCTGCAAAGCGCCCAGGCCACCTTGCAGAACGCCACCCTGCAGCGCACCGCCCTGGAGGCCGACCCCAGCACCCTGATCGTGCCCCTCACCCAGGCCCGGCAAAGCGCCCGGCTGGCCGAGGTGAACCTCGAGGCCACCCGCCTTTCGGTCATGCAGAGCGTGGTCAACGCCTACATTAGCCTCTACGAGGCCCAGCAAAACCTGGCCCTCTTCCAGGCCCAGGTGGCCCTGAACCAGCGCAACCTGGAGGTGGCTCGAGCCCGCCTGGCTGCGGGCAACGCCACCGCGCTGGACGTGGCCCGGGCCCAGACCACCCTGGACAGCTCGAGGCAAGCCCTGACCAACGCCCAGGCGCAAATCCCGGTGCTGGCCGCGCAACTGGCCACCCTCCTGGGCCTGAGCGACCTAGGCAACGTGAATATCGCCCCCCCACCCAGCCCGCCGGCCCTGGAGGCCAACCTCGAGGCCCTGCGCCAGGGCCTTTTCCAGCGGCTCCCCAGCGTATTGCAGGCCCAGCAGGCGGTGGAGCTGGCCGAACTCAACGTGAAGCTGGCCGACAACGACTACACCCCCGCCGTCCAGCTCAACACCGCCAAAACCAGCCTGGAGAACAACCAGCGCGCCCTGCAAACCGCCCAGCAAAACGCCCTGACCAGCCTGAGCAACGCCTACCAGGCCGCCCAGAGCGCCTATAAAAGCATCGCCCTGGCCCAGGCCAACGTGGATAACGCCCGCAAGGTGGTGGAGCAAAGCCAGGCCGCCCTGCGGGCCGGCACCATCTCGGCTTTGCAGCTCCAGGCCGACCAGGTCTCGCTGCAAAGCGCCCAGTACAGCCTGACCCAGGCCATGAGCAACTACTGGAAGGCCCTGGCGGCCTTCTCGGTGGCCGCCGGGCAGGACTTCACCGGCCTGGTGCGCCAGGCCAGCAGCCCCTAGGCACGAACCCCTTCTGGATGCCTTTCAGGCTGAGAAAACACGGATGCCCATCTTCATCAAACCTTCGCATTCCATACACCGAACGTTGGATATCCTGGTAGAAGATCGAGGAGTGAACATGACTGGTTCCCGTACCCGAACGCGCGTTCCGTGGTTTTGGTGGGTGGGCCTGGTAGCCCTGGCCGCTCTGGGGGTGGGGGCGTATCTCTGGCTGCGGCCCAAGCCCAGCGCAAGCCCCACCAGCACGGTGGAAACCGCCACGGTGCAGCGGGGGCTGTTCCGGGTCTCGGTCTCGGGGCCGGGCACCCTCGAGCCCGTCCAGAGCCTCTCGGTCAAGCCGGCGGTCAACGGCACCGTGCTGAAGTTGCCCAGCGTGGGCGACCGGGTGCAAAAAGGAGAGCTCCTGGTGGAGCTAGACCCCACCCACTACACCCGCGCCCTGGAAAACGCCCGCTTAGCCCTGCAAAAAGCCCAGGCCAACCTGGACAAGCTGCGGGCCGACCAGGCCAGCGCCCTGGCCACCAGCCGGCAGAACGTGGCCAGCGCCGAGGTGGCCCTGGCCAACGCCCGGCGCGACCTCGAGGCCGCCCGGACCAACCTCGAGGCCACCCAGAAGCTCTACGCGCTAGGCGGGGCCAGCGCCCAGAGCCTGCAAAGCGCCCGCGACGCCTACGCCAAGGCCCAGGCCGGGCTGGAGGTGGCCCAGGTCAACCTCAACACCGCCCGCCAGGCCCTCACCCTGCGCAGTAGCGCCAACGCCCAGGACCTGCGCAACGCCCAGATTGCCCTGGAGCAGGCCCGGCTCGAGGTCAAAAACGCCGAGGAAAACCTGGCCAACACCAAAATCTACGCCCCCTTCGACGGGGTGGTGGCCGAGGTGAACGCCCAGATAGGCAGCATCGGGGTGGGGGCCACGGTCAGCAACGCCACCACCCTGCTCACCCTGATCGACGACAGCAGCGTCAACCTGCCGGTGCAGATTGACGAGAGCGAGATCGCCAAGGTTAAGATGGGGCAGAAGGTCGAGGTCAGCCTGGACGCCTTCAGCAACGAGCGCTTCGAAGGGGTGGTAACGGCCATCTCGCCTGTAGCCCGCATCCAGCAAAATATCGCGGTCTTCTACGTTACGGTGAACATCCCCAACCCCGAGCGCAAGCTCAGGCCTGGCATGACCGCCGAGGGCGAGATCATCGCCGAGGAGATGCCCCAGGCCCTGATTATCCCCAAGCGGGCGGTGCAGACCGTGCGCAACCGGGCTTACGTGGATGTGCTCCAGCCCGACGGTAACAAGGAGACCGTGCGGGTGGTGCTGGGGCCCGACGACGGGGTCAACCAGGTGGTGCGGGAGGGCCTCGAGGCCGGTCAGCGGGTGGTGCTGCCTAGCCGGGTGCGCAGCAGCCAGAGCCCGGGGCAAAGCCAGAGCGGCTTTAGGCTGCCCATCGGCGTTCCTCCAGGAGGCGGGCGATGACGGTGGTGGCCTTGGAGGGCATCCGCAAGATCTACAAAAGCGGGGCCCTCGAGTTCGAAGCCCTCAAGGGGGTCTCGCTGGAGATTCGCCAGGGCGAGATGGTGGCCCTGATGGGGCCTTCGGGCTCGGGCAAAACCACCCTGATGCAGATTATCGGGCTGCTCGACCGGCCTACCCAGGGCACCTACCACCTGGCCGGCCAGGACGTCACCACCCTGAGCGAAAACGAGCGGGCCGAGGTGCGCAACCAGGAGATCGGCTTTGTCTTCCAGGCTTTCCACCTGTTGCCCCGGCTCAACGTACTGGAAAACGTGGAGGTACCCATGATCTATGCCGGCATCCCCGCCGAGGAGCGGCGCCAGCGGGCTATGGAGGTGCTGCAAAAGGTAGGGCTGGGGGATAAGTGGCGCAACCTGCCCTCCCAGCTCTCCGGGGGGCAGAAGCAGCGGGTGGCGGTGGCCCGGGCCCTTTCCATGCGCCCTTCCATCCTGCTGGCCGATGAGCCGACCGGCAACCTCGACTCCAAAACCGCCGCCGAGGTGATGCGGCTGTTTCAGGAACTCAACGACGAGGGTACCTGCGTGATTGTGGTGACCCACGAACACGAGATCGCCGATTACTGCGGCCGGATTGTGCGCATCCGCGATGGCCAGATCGAGGCCGACGGCCCCAACCCAGGACGCAAGCGGGCCGTAGGAGGTTTAGCATGAGCGCCCCAGCGGTCTTGAAGACCCCTAAGAAAGTGCGTTCGCGCCTGGCCGGCATCAGCCCCTGGCTGGTTTTCCAGGTGGCCTGGCGGGCCATTCTGGGCAATCCGCTACGCTCGGTGCTGACCACCCTGGGTGTGATTATCGGGGTAGCCGCGGTGGTGGCCCTGACCATGGTGGGGCGGGGCTCAACCGCCAATATCACCCGCACCCTGCAAAGCCTAGGCACCAATCTGCTCACCATTGGCAGCGCCGCCGGCCCTAGGGGCGGGGGATTTGGCCTGGTGCGCTTCGGCGGCCCCCAGACCATTACCCTGGCCGATGCCGAAGCCATCCGGCTCGAGTTCGAGGGGCGCATCGTGGGCATCGCCCCCACCCTACAAGGCAACCAACAGATCAAGGTGGGCGCTGCCAACATGAACGCCACCGTCATCGGCACCTGGCCCGACTACGCCAGCGTGCGCAACGCCCAGCCCGCCCAGGGCAGCTTCTTTAGCGAAGCCGACCTACAGGCCCGCCGGCGGGTGGCGGTCATTGGGTATGGCATCGCCCAGGACCTCTTCGGTGGCCAGGACCCCATCGGCCAGACCCTGCGCATCGCTGGCCTCTCCTTCACGGTGGTGGGGGTGCTGCCGGACAAAGGCGACAGCGGCTTTGCCAGCCCCAACTACCAGGTGATGGTGCCGCTTTCCACCTATCTGCAGCGCCTGGCCCGCAGCAGCACCGGCGAGCCTCGAGTGAACGCCATCTACATCCAGGGCCCCGACAAGGACAGCCTGCCCCAGCTCCAAGAGGCGCTCACCGAGTTCATGGCTGCCCGCCGCAAGATGACCGACCCCAGCCAGTATGATTTCAGCGTGCAAAACCAGGCCGATGCGCTGGCCTCGGTCAACCAGGTGACCCAGACCATGACCCTGTTCCTGGGGGGAGTGGCCGGGATTAGCCTGCTAGTGGGGGGGATCGGCATCATGAACATCATGCTGGTCTCGGTGACCGAGCGCACCCGCGAGATCGGCATCCGCAAGGCCCTGGGGGCCAAGCCCCGCGACATCCTGACCCAGTTTTTGGTGGAGTCGGTGGTGCTCTCGGTGGGGGGTGGCATCCTGGGCATCTTCCTAGGGCTGGCCCTGGCCGGCAGCGTGGGCCAGTTCCTGCGGGTAACCCCCATCTTCGACCCCTTCAGCGTGGTACTGGCCTTCGTTTTCTCGGTGGCGGTGGGGGTCTTCTTCGGCTACTACCCCGCTGCCCGGGCTGCCCGGCTCGACCCAGTGGAGTCGCTGCGCTACGAGTAGGCCGGGTGGCTTCTTTACCGCTTCTACACAAAGCCATGGCAGACTAGGGGCGTTGGAGGAAAGCACATGAGAGGCATCGGCTTGTTGGCAGCACTGGTTCTGGGGCTAACCCTAGCCCAGGGGGGGCCGCCCAACCTGACCCCCGAGATGCGACAAAGGCTCGAGGCCTACCGCCCGGTCTTCGACCTGGTGGCCACCATAGGGCTTTTAGACGAGCTGGACAAGCAGCGTGGCTTGGCCCTAAGCAAGGCCCAGGCCCAGCGGCTTTTGCCCATCCTGCGCGATCTGCAAACCCGCGCCGATTTAAAGCCTGCCGAGGCCAGCAAAATCCTGAGCACCATCGAGGACAGCATCCTGACCCCAGCCCAGCTCAAGTGGGTGGACCAGACCCTCTTGCAGCGCCAGGAGGAAGCCCGGCGGCGGCGCGAAGAGGCCCAGGGGGGGCAGGGGCCCCCGGCGGGGGTGGGCCCGCGGCAGCCGGGGCAGGGTGGACTTTTCCAGGCCATCGCCCAGGGCAGGCCCTATAACCCCTTCAAGGAGCAGCCCCGTGCCGCGGAGAACCTCAAAAACCTGATGGCCCTGCTGAGCAAAAAGTAGTCTAGCCCCAGGGAAGGCGGGCCAGGAAGGCCTCCAGCTCTTCCAGGGAGGCAATCAGGGTGAGCAGCTCTAGGGTCTCGGGGGTGACCTCGAGGCCCGGCCGGATGATCTCGAGCCAGCCCTGGTGCACCCCCAGGGGCTTTCCTGGCCGGTCCTGCAGCCAAGCGATATAGTTCAGGTTCCAGGCCGCCAGAATTTCGGCCAGGGTGCCCACCCCACCCGGCAGGGCCAGGCAGGCCACCCCCACATCCACCAGCCGCTCGATGCGGGTGAGCAGCGAGGCCGAGGGCAGCTCTAAATCCACGTGTAGATTGGGGCCATTGCGCTGAGGAAACAAAGCCGGCGCGGTGATACCCACCACCAACCCTCCCGCCTCTTTGACCCCCCGCGAGACCGCCTCCATGGCCCCGTCGTAGCCTCCCGTGGCCACGCCAAACCCCGCCCGGGCCACCGCCCGGCCCCAGGCCAGAGCCTCGGCGTAGGCTGGGGTACCGGGCTTTACCCGCGACGAACCAAAGACCGTGATCAGGCGCATGGCCCCAGCCTACCAAAGGGCTAGCCGGCGGCGATCAGGGCAATGGCCACGAGCGAGAGCAGGACACCTATGGTCTGGCCCTGGCTCAGGCGCTCGCGCAGCAGGCCCCAGGCCAGCAAAGCGGTGAAAGCCGGGTACAAAGAGGAAAGCACCGCCGCCACGTCCAGTCGGCCCGTCTGGGCGGCCACCAGGAAAAGCAAGTTACCCCCCGCGTCTAAAAGCCCGGCCAGGCCCACCAGCCCCAGGTGGCCCCGTAGCCCCCTGGCCTTTTGCCACAACCCCATCCACCAAACCAGCCCCAGCATCAGGCCGGTGGCCACCAGTTTGGCCAAGGCCGAGGGCCAGAACAAGCCCTCGACCTGGTCGATCAGGGTGAAGTACCCCCCAAAGCCCAGCCCAGCCAGAACAGCATGGCCCAGGCCCCGCCCTGATCCCGCGGCCCCCTCGGATCGGGCGGCCAACCAGACCCCCAGCAGCCCCACGGCAAAACCCAGTTGCTGCAAAGGGGCCGGCAGCCCCTCCAAAAAGAGCCCTACCAAGGCCGCCAAAGCCGCCCCCACCACCCCAGCAATAGGCGCGGCCAGGCCCATCTGCCCGGCCTGGAAGGCCCGGTACAGAAAAACTAGGCCCACACAGCCGGCCAGCCCGGCGGCCAGGCTCCAGGGGAGGTCCCGCGGCGCAAAAGCCTCGGCTCGAAGCAAGGCCATCAGGCAGAAGAAAAGCAGGCCCGTAGCGTGCACCAGCCCGGCCACCAGGTAGGGGTTGTGCCGGCGGGCCGCCACCCCCCCGCTGAAATCGCCCGCGCCCCAGGACAAGGCCGAAAGCAAGGCAAAGCCCACCGCAGCCAGCTCGAGGCCCATGGGGCCATCTTACCCAAGGCCCCCACCCTTGAGCCTGCGAAGCAAGGGGTTTAGCCTAGAAGCCAGTGCGTCTTCTGCGGCTGCGGCAACAACACTTTCGCAACCTGGCCACCCCGCTCTTCGCCCCGGCGGCGGGGCTGACCACCATTGTGGGCGGCAACGCCCAGGGCAAGACCAACCTCCTCGAGGCCATCGAGCTGGTGCTGGGCGGGGAGTTGCAGGGCAGCCTAGCCGAGCGCATCGCTTTCGGCCAGCGCGAGGCCTGGGTCCATGCCGAGGTGGAGACCCAGTTCGGCCCAAGCCGCCTAGAGGTGCGGCTAAGCCGCGAAGGCCGCGAACACCGGCTCAACGAGGCCCCGGCCTCGCTGCGCGAACTGGCCCAGCTTCCGGGGGCGGTGCGCCTGGGCCCCGACGACCTCGAGCTGGTCTTGGGCCCGCCGGAAGAGCGCCGCCGCTTTGTGGATGGGCTGCTCTCGCGCTTCTCGGCCCGCTATCGTTCGATGCTCGCCCAATACAACCGGGCCTTGCAGCAGCGCAATGCCCTGCTGAAAACGGCCCCGGCGGGCCGGGCCAAAACCGCTGGCGAGGCCCCCTCGTTGCGGGCCTCCATCGGGATATGGAACCAGGAGCTGGTGCGGTTTGGCCGCGAGATTCTAAGCCTGCGTCGCCGAATGCTCTCCAAACTGGCCCCCCTGGCCCAGGAAAGCTACCGTGAGCTGGCTACGGGTTCGCTCGAGCTAAGCCTGTGCGAAAGCGTAGAACCCGAACGCTTCCTAGAAGCCCTAGACGACCACCTACAAAGCGACCTGGAGCGCGGGGCCACCAGCCTGGGCCCTCACCGCGACGACCTACGCATCCTGCTTTCGGGGCGGGAAGCCGCCCGCTTTGCCAGCCGGGGCGAGTGCCGCAGCATCGCCCTGGCCCTGCGCCTGGCCGAACACCGGCTGCTCTGGCAACACTACGAGGAAGCCCCCTTGCTGCTCGTCGACGAGTGGAACAGCGAGCTCGACGCCCGGCGGCAGGGTGCCCTGCTGGCCTATGCCCAGAGCCTACCGCAGGCCATCCTGGCCGGGCTGGAACGGCCCGGGGTGGGGGCGGTGGTGGCCATCGAGGCGGGGGTGTGGCGGGACTAGCCAGGAGCTCCCCCATGGCCTAGCCTTTAAGTGTGGCGCGAATCCGGGTAGCGGCAGAGGTCATCGGGCAGATCCTGCAGCAAAAGGGGCTGCAGGCGGGGTTACGCCGAGGGCAGGCCCTGGCCCTGTGGCCCCAGATTGCCGGCCCCGCCCTGAGCGGGCTAAGCCAGGCCGAGCGCCTGGAGGACGGGGTGTTGTTCGTGCGGGTGACCGATGCGGTGGTGGCCCACCAGCTCACCTACCTGCGCGAGGCCTTCGTCCAGCGCTACCAGGAGAAGCTGCCTGGGGTGGTGCGCGAGCTGCGCTTCCAGGTGGGCTTAGAGAGAAAACCCCGCC
>FWPU01002703.1_pt1 | contig 47571 bp, 40 predicted proteins | sample 2228361 | NCBI WGS metagenome assembly FWPU01 (sample SAMEA103939777, study PRJEB20133) | metagenome
CCGGAGGGGGCATTTCGGCCGGCGAAGCCGCCCGAAATGCCCTACAAGACGCTGCCCCCCCTCTCCCCTGCCAGGGGAGAGGGGGGCCGGGGGTGAGAGAGGTCCAATGCAAATGGGGCGCGGATGAACGCGGACAGGAAGAAAATCCGCGTCCATCCGCGTCCTGTTTTCACCCGCAGGGGCCGTGGTGACGCGCACGGCATAGCCATCCGACCTGAAAATCGCCTCTGAGGCATCCTGCTGTTATTGACAGGCAGGCCGCAAACGGCTAGAATGGGCACACCCGAACGACAGGAGTAAGCGCCAGCCAATCGCTGGCGACCGTGCATGTTCAGAGAAAAACTGGTGGATTATCGCGATCGTGTCAGCGTGCTGGTCTGGGTCGTCCTGGTTGGCCTGGCCGCACAACGGCTGTTGACGCTCCCCACAGTCGCCGTCACCGGTGAGCTGTTCGGTTCCCCGATCACACTTACCATCACCGCCGATGTCGCGCTGGGGCTGATCCTGGCCGGGCTGGTGGCCAGCGGCGCCGAAGCGGTCGTACGCGCCCACCCGTTGGGCCACAGCGATGAGAGCCGGCCGCACTGGCTGAGTTGGGGCGTACCGGTGGCCGTGGTCGGCGTCGCGCTGCTGCTATTGCCGATGGCCCCGTCGCGCCTCTACTGGCTGGCCGGCCTTATCCTGACGGGCATCGCGCTGGGGCTGAGTCTGGCAGGTGTCTACTACACAATAGACCCATTCAGCCAGGGCTATCGTCGGGCGCGCCTGGCCATGAACGCGCTCACCTACGGCGTTGCCCTGGTGTTGTACCTGGTCGTCTACCGCACGCGCGTGCGGAGCATTGTGTCGGCCACCGAGGTGATGCTGATCAGCGCCCTGCTGGCGCTCGAGCTGCTGCGCGGCAGTCGTCGTCCGACCTGGCAGGTAACCATCCATGCCGGTGTCGTCGGCCTGGTGCTTGGCCAGGCCACCTGGGCGCTCAATTACATGCGCCTTCAGAGCCTGACCGGAGGGCTGATTCTGCTTTTGCTGTTTTACAACCTCGTGGGATTGGCGCAACACGCCGTCCAGGGCCGGATCAGCCGGCGGGTGTTGATCGAGTTCAGCCTGATCACCATCGCAGCCCTGGCGCTGATCTGGGAATTCGCGCCGCGGGTGGGCTCATAGCCCGTCGTATCGCTTTGGCTCCCCTCCTGTTGCGGGTGGCGGGTTCCGGGTTGGCCGCAAGAGCATCACCGCGGCCAGGATGCATGCCATGCCGAGCCACTGCCCTGCCTCCAGGCGTTCGGCAAAGAACAGATAGCCGAAGAAGGTCGCCACGGCCGGCTCCCAGATGGCGACGATGGCGGCCCGGTTGACCGGAATATACTGGACGCCCACCGCAAAGGCAAGGCTGGCCACGAGGGTGGGGATCAATCCCATGCCCACAATCAAGAGCAGAGCCGTAGGCGAGGCGAAGCCGCGGCGCAGGTCGGCAAACGGGACGAGCAGCAGGAGCGCGCCCGCGCCGATGAGCAGGCCGTACACCTGAACCACCCAGGGCGCATGGCGACGCACCAGCAGCTTGTTGAACACGCTATACAGCCCATAGGTGATGCCGGCCGCCAATCCGGCCACAACGCCCAGCCAGTTCACGCGCAGCGCCTGCGGATTGTAGATGCGTGCGACGAGGGCGGCGCCCGCCAGCGCCAGGGCCAGGGCGAGCAGCCCCCGACCACCCAGCCGTTCTCCCAGCCAGCGCCACGAGATCACCGCGACCCAGGCCGGCGACGTGTACATCAGCACGGCTGCCACCGCCACACCCGTCAGATTGATGGCAGTGACGTAGCAGATGAAAAAGAGCGCCACGCCGATCACGCCATAGGCCAGGAACACCGGCCAATCGCGCCGTGGCACGCGCAGATCCACGCGCAGAGCGCCGAGCGCAGCGAGCAACATCAGCCCACCGATGCTGCCGCGCAGCGCGGCTGCCGTCAACGGCTGCAGCCCGTAATCGTTGATGAGATATTTGTAGAACACCCCCAGCGAGGCCCAGAGGGTGGCGGCCACCAGGATCAGGCCGTAGCCGCGCAGGCTGGCACCGGCAGCCTCGCCCTGAGGCAGTCGAGGCCCGGTCTGCTTTATGTCCACCGAGCTCACGCCTCCCCCAGGTATGCCTTGCGCACGCGCGCATCGGCCAGCAACTGGTCCGCAGGACCGGCCAGGACGATGCGGCCCGTCTCGAGCACATAGCCTTTGTGGGCCAGCCTGAGCGCCGCGCGCGCGTTCTGCTCCACCAACAGGATGGAGACCCCCGTCGCGTTGATCTCGCGAATGGTATCGAAGATGGCTCGCACCAGGAGCGGCGCAAGGCCCAGCGACGGCTCGTCCAGGAGGAGGATTTTCGGGTCCGACATCAACGCGCGGCCGATGGCTAGCATCTGCTGTTCGCCGCCGGAGAGGGTGCCCGCCAGCTGATGGCGCCGCTCGGCCAGCCGCGGAAAGAGCTGGAAGACACGCTCGCGGTGTGTCTCGATGACGGCTTTCGCCGAGTTCAGGCTGTAGGCGCCCATGTTCAGGTTTTCGTTCACCGTCAGCGTGCTGAAGATCTTGCGGCCTTCGGGCGCATGCGACACGCCCAGATAGACGATCTGGTGGGCGGGCAGATCGCGGGTGGAACGGCCGGCGATCAGGATATCGCCGCTGCGCGGCCGCACCAATCCGCTGATTGCGCGCAGCGTGGTGCTCTTCCCGGCGCCGTTCGCGCCGATCAGCGCCACGATCTCACCGGCCGCCAGGCTCAGCGAGACCCCTTTGAGCGCGTGGACATGGCCGTAGTACGCGTGCAGATCGCGCACCTCGAGGATCGGCTCAGACATGATAGACAACCCTTTCCTCGTCGTCGCGGCCCAGATACGCCTCGATCACCTTCGGATTCGCCTGGACCTCAGCTGGCGTGCCCTCGGCGATCTTGCTGCCGTTGTCCAGGACCACCACGCGATCCGAGACGCCCATCACCACTTTCATGTCGTGCTCGATCAGAAAAATGGTGATCCCCATGTCGCGAATCTGGCGGATCAGCGCCATCAGCTCGGCGCTTTCCTGCTCGTTGAGCCCGGCCGCAGGTTCGTCGAGGATGAGCAGCCGGGGCGCGGTGGCCAGGGCGCGGGCAACCTCTACCCGGCGCTGGTCGCCGTATGGCAGATTCTTTGCCAACTCATTGCGGAAATGCCAAATATTCATGAAGCGCAACTGCTGTTCAGCCTGACGACGGATGTCGGCCTCTTCGGCGCGCTGCCGCGGCGACCGCAACAACGCCGCGACAACTCCCGCCTGGCTCCGGCAGTGGCGACCGGCCATGACGTTCTCCAGGACGGTCAGATTTGGAAACAGCCGGATGGTCTGAAAGGTGCGGGCAATGCCGGCTTCGGCGATGACATGCGGGGCCAGCCCGACCAGGTCCTGGCCGGCGAATTCGATACGGCCGCGATCGGGCCGATAGATGCCGGTGATCAGGTTGAACACGGTCGTCTTGCCGGCACCGTTTGGGCCGATCATGCCCATGATCTGGCCCGTCTCGATGGCCAGATCCACGTTGTGGACGGCCATGAGCCCGCCGAAAGATTTCGTTAGCCCGGAAACTTGCAATAGAGGCATACGCTTCCTACGGGTTGCTCAGTTCCAGTGCCACGCGCCGGCTGGGCCACAGCCCGGCCGGCCGAAAGATCATCATGAACACCATCGCCAGGCCGACCAGCCCATCGCGCCAGTCCTTCACGAAACGGAACAGCTCGGGCAGGACGACCATGCCGAAAGCGCCGAGGAAGACGCCGGGCAACGAGCCGGTGCCGCCGAGGACGACGATGCAGAAGACGATCACCGATTCCAGGAAACGACCGATGTCGGGCGAGATCACCGTGATGCGGCTGGCGTACAGCACGCCGGCCAGGCCGGCCAGCGCTGAGCCGAGGACGAAAGCGACTGCTTTCACGTGTACTGTGTCCACACCCATCGCCTCGGCGGCCAGCTCGTCCTCGCGGACATACGTCCAGGCGCGGCCCAGCCGTGAGTTCTCCAGGCGCTGCACACCGATGATCGTGAGGACCACGAAAAAGACGACGAGGTAGTAATTCTTGACGATGGAATCGAAGACAAACCCGAAGAGGCTGAGCTGCGCGATGCCGGACAGGCCGTTGGCGCCGCCCGTGATGCCGAACACGTTGTTCACCAACAACATGCGGACGATCTCACCGAAGGCGATGGTGACGATCGCCAGATAGTCCCCGCGCAGGTGCAGGATCGGCCGGCTGACCAGATAACCCAGGACGCCGGCCAGAATGACGGCCACCGGCAGTCCCAGGATGATCGGCACCCCCAGGTACAGATTGAGGATGGCGACCGTGTAGGCACCGATCGCGTAGAACGCGGCCTGGCCAAGCTGGAAGAGGCCTGCATAGCCCACGATGATCGTCAAGCCGAGCGCCATGAGGATATAGATGCCTGCCTGCCACAGCACCGCCAGCAGGTAGTTATCCAAAACGAGAGGCGCAAAGATCACCAGGGCCAGGAGCGCCAGGGCGACCGAGCGACCCGGCAGGCGTTGGATACGAACGAACAGGTCACGCATGGACCCTCCTCAACAGGATCGGCGTTCGCTCACAGCTTCTCGGCGACTCGTTCGCCGAGCAGGCCGGTTGGCCGTGCCAGCAGGATGATGACGAGCAACACGTACGCGATCACATCTTTCCACTGGGGCGAGATGTAGCCGGCGCCCAGGCTCTCCACGGCGCCCAGGATCATGCCGCCGAGCATGGCACCGGGGATGTTGCCGATGCCGCCCAGGATCGCGGCGATGAACGCCTTCAGGCCGAAGGTCCAGCCCAGCGTGAAGTCGAACGAGCCGTAGCGCACAGCCACCATCAAGCCGGCCGCGCCGCCCAGCGCCGGGCCGATCAGGAAGACCAGGGTGATGATGCGGTTCACGTCAATGCCCATCAGCCGGGCGGTATCGTGATCGAGCGAAACGGCGCGCATGGCGGTGCCGATCCGGGTATAGTTCACGAACAGGTAAAGGCCCGCCATCAGCAGCAATGAGGCCATCAATGCGATGATCTGCATGGCCCCCACCGTAACACCTCCCACGACCGTGATGCTGGCGGTCACTTCGGCCCAGCCTGGGTAGGTCTTATAGCTGGCGCCGAAAATGTTGCGCGCCAGGCTCTCCAGGATGAAGGCCGCGCCCAACGCCGAGACAATCGGCGGCAGGCGGCCCGCACTGCGCAAGGGCCGATAGGCCGCACGCTCGATCAGGGCGCCCAACAACGCCAGGGTGACCATGACCAGGACGAGGATCGGGATCAGCGCCCAGATGCCTTGCTTCAGCCCCAGCAACGCCACCAGGCTCAGCCCGACCCAGCCCAGATAGGCTCCCCACATGAAGAGATCGCCGTGCGCGAAGTTGATCAGCTTGAGCACGCCGTAGACCATGGTGTAGCCCAGCGCCACCAGGGCATAGAACGCGCCGATCGTCAAGCCGTTGATGATGTTCTGGACAAATAGCTCCATGGCGGCTCCTGAAGGAGGGTCGGAAAGGCAGTAGATCGAGAACCGATAGCCTGGGAAGCTGGCGACGTGGCGAGAGTCCACCTCGCCAGCCTCCCCGCCTGCCGATTTCCCGGTCTACCGCTTTCCTCCCTCACGGCTGCTTAGGATTCGGCACGAACTCGCCTTTTTCGTTGATCACGTAGGCTTTGTGGATGGTGCCCAGGCGATCGCCCTTTTCGTCGAAGCCCAGGATCGGCCCGGTAATGCCGGGGAAGTTCTTGAAGTCTTTGTGCAGGTACTCGGCCAGCTTCTTGGGATCGGTGGACTTGGTGGCCTTGATGGCGTGCTCGATCACGCGGTACGCATCGGCCGCCATCACCGTCCACACGCTTTCCGGTGCCACGCCGTATTTGGCCTTGTAGTCGGCGATGAACTTCTTCGCCTCCGGATAGTCCAGGTCGCCGGGGAGCGGCTCACTGGTCACGATGACGCCCCTGGCATTCTCGATGCCGGCGATCTTGATCAGGTCAGGGTTGTTCATGGCATTGCCGCCCAGCCATTGCACCTTCAGGCCCACCTGAGGCGCTTGCTTGAGCAACAGGCCGCCCTGAGCATAGTAGCCGGTGAAGTAGATGGCATCCGGATTGGCCGCTTTGATCTTGGTCAGCGTCGCGGTGAAGTCGGTGTCCTTCGGATTGATGGCATCGTAGAACACCACGTTGGCTTTGCGCTCTTCCAGATACTTCTTGGTCCATTCCGCGAGGCCCTGCGCATAGGTGGAGTTGTCGTGCAGAATGGCAATGGCCTTGGCCTGTTGGACTTTCGTCAGGAACTCGGCAGCGAAGAGCCCCTGGCGATCATCGAGGAAGGCGGTGCGGAAGAAGTTCTGGTAGCCTTTTTGCGTCAGACGGGTGGCGGTGGAGGAGGGAGTGATGTGGAGGATGCCTTCGCGGTTGTAGATCGCCGAGGCTGGTTCCGTAGCGCTGGAGTTGTAGGCACCGATCACGGCGATGATCTTCTTGGACGCCAGGCGATCTGCCACCAGCGAGGCCTCTTTGGGGTCGCCCTTGTCGTCCTCGACGAGCAGTTCCACCTGTTGGCCGTTGATGCCGCCCGCCGCGTTGGTCTGTTCGACCAGCAGCCTGACCGCCTTCTCGAAGCCCTGACCTTCCAGGGCATAGTCGCCGGTCATCGGCCCTTCCAGGCCGATCTTGATGGTGCCGGCCGGAGCCGCACAACCGGCCAACAACAAGCCGATACAGAGACCGAGAACGAGGATAAGGTGTTTCATCAGGTAGCTCCTTCAAACAGTGAAAATGGGACAAAACATCCTGAGCCGAAGGCGAGAATCGCATGCGTGCATCTGGGAAGTCCTCTCACCCCCTCTCCGGCGAAGATGTCCGGTCACGCGGAGACTGACCTGTCGTCGCGTGTCGCAGGTGCGACAGGCTGCGAACCGGCCTCATGCCTGCAAAAGACGCCCCATTATACATGGGGCCGCAAAAATACGTCAAACAGACCACCATACCTGAAGTTGGCGGGCCTGGCAACTATGGTGGATTGATCTGGCAGGGCCTATTTTGACATGAAGCGGTTTGTGGGTATAATTTCCGCTTAGCGATTGCACATCGCGCAGCGCTTATTTTTGGAGGAGCAGGAAAGTCGTGGGGCAGGAAGAAAGTGCTCTGAACATTCCACCTCGCAAGGTCGTCAAGACCCTGGCTGTCGGTCAAGAGGTGGAAGGGGTCGTGAAACGCGTGACTGACTTTGGCGCGTTCGTGGACATCGGCGTCGGCCGGGATGGCCTGGTGCACGTTTCCGAGATGAGCACCGGCCGCATTACCAGGCCGTCAGACGTCGTCAGCCAGGGCGACAAGGTCAGGGTGTGGATCAAGGAGCTGGATCGGGAGAAGAACCGCATCAGCTTGAGCATGATCGCACCGGGCACGCTGACCATGCGCGATCTCGAAGAAGGCATGATCGTCACGGGCAAGGTCACTCGCCTGGAACGCTATGGCGCCTTCGTAGATATCGGCGTGGGACGTGAAGGGATGCTGCACGTCAAAGAAATGGGTCATGGCTACGTCCAGAGGCCGGAAGACGTGGTCCAGGTCGGCCAGGATCTGCAGGTACAGATCATCGGTGTGGACCGCCGCCGCGGGCGCATTGACCTGAGCATCAAAGAATTGCTGCCCAAGCCCGAGGAGCAGCCGGTCGCCGAGGCGGCTGCGGAACCTGTCCCGCAGGAAGAATCCTTCGCCGTCTCCGAAGATGACTTCATCTCCCCCTTCGAGCTTGCCTTCCAAGAGGCCAGCACAGGGCGGCGCAATCAGCGCCGCGAACGCAGCAAAAAGAAGCGTTCGTGGGAATACTACGACGAAGAAGAAGACATCATCGAGCGCACGTTGGCTCACGGCCGCCGCAGCTGACAGCGCGTTGACGGCCAGATGTCTTTGAGAGGAAATCGCGCAACGGTGTGAGACCGGCCGGCTCACACCGTTTTTCGCGCCTGTGGATCGGTCAGCGGGAATCGAGCAGGACCGGAACGATCATGCCCGCGGGCAGGCCGTTGCTGTTCAGCGGCACCTCGACCACGCCGTTCGAGCGCACCAGCGTGTAGATCAGGTTCGACTTGCCGAAAACCGGCACCGCCCAGGTCTCGCCGTCGCGCTCTTCCACGCGGACGCGCACATAATCGGCCCGGCCGCTGGCCGCGGGGATGTTGCGCGTCAGCCGCGCCTGAACGGTACGAGGCGACTCAGCCATCGCGCCGAGCAGCAGCCGAATCGTCGGTGTGACAAAGCGGCGGAAGATGTTGATGCAGGACACCGGATTGCCCGGCAGTCCGAAGACCGGCTTGCCGTCGCACACGGCCAGGATCGTCGGCTTGCCTGGCCGGATCGCCACGCCATGCACGAGCACGCCCGGCGCGCCCAGTTTATTGATGGCGTTCGCAGTCAGATCGCGATAGCTGACCGAGCTGCCCGCCGTGATCACCACGATATCGGCGTCATCGAAGGCACGACGCACCACTGCGTCCAACGCTTCCTGCTGATCCGGTGCAATCGGATAGTTGAGCGGGATGCCGCCTGCCTGGCGCACGAAGCCGGCCAGGGTGTAGCTGTTGATGTCACGCACCTGGCCGGGTCCGGGCTCCTGATCGGGTGGCACGATCTCATCTCCCTGGCTGACGATGCCCACGCGCGGCGGCCGCGCCACGTGTACCTCGGTGATGCCCACAGCCAGCAGGCCGCCGATATCCTGCGGCCGCAGCGTGTGACCAGCCGGCAGGATCAGCTCGCCCGCCCGCACATCCTCGCCGATCTGGATGCAATTCTCGCCGCTGGCCACCGGCCGATATACCTCGATGGCATAGGGCGTCCAGGTGGCTATCCCTGGCCTGGTCGCCGTCAGCGCGTTGGAAGGCTGGCCCACGGCCTGCGTGTTTTCCAGCATCACGACCGCATCCGCGCCGTCGGGCACGTGGCCGCCTGTATGCACCAATGCGGCCTGGCCAGGTGCGAGGACGAAGGACGCGCGCGCGCCCATCGGCACCTCGGCCACCACGTCCAGATAGGCCGGCAGCCCGGCCGACGCGCCGTGCGTGTCGGCTGCACGCACGGCGTAGCCGTCCACCGTGCTGCGGACAAACGTGGGCAGATCGTGCGGCGCGACCGCGGCCTGTGCCAGCACGCGCTCGAACGCCTCGATCACCCGCACCGGCTCAGCCTGAACGACGGGCGTGAAATGCGTGCGAAAGACCTCCCACGCTTCTTCAGCGGTACGAAGTTTCAAAAACTCAGTCATAGGCCATCGCGCACCATATCATGGAGTGGCGCCAGAAAGTGCGATTGCGATCAGCGTAGCAACACCGGTCGCCAGGATGATCAGGATCACCAGCGCGATGAGCGCCGGCAGCAACACCGCCAGCAGCGCGCGCTCGGTGCTCAGCTGATGGCTGACAGCCGTCCCCTTCACGTAGAGCGCCAGCCCCCAAAAATAAGCAATGACGCTCACCACCGTGCCCAGCACCGGCACCAGGCCGAACACATTGAGGAGATGGGGCACGGCATAGGTCGCAGTGGCGCCAAAAAAGCCCACCAGCGAGCCGCGACCGCCCAACAACTTCGCGCACACCATCACCCAAATGCCGTAACCCAACCAGGTGCCCAACGCCGCTGCGCCGAGCGGCAGGCTACTGCCGGCAAATGGCTTTGAGACCCACGTGCCGATCGCCTGAAACGTTCGATCGAGCGGCTTCGGCAGGATGGTCGGCATTGCCTCGACTTTGCGGCCGATCTCGAGGCTGAACTGCATGTTCTCCTCGATCTGTGCCATCAGCCTGTTCAGGTTCTCGTCCGGCATATTGCCGAGAAATGGCCGCATCTGCTCGAGCAGGCGATTCATCTCGGTCTGCATCTCGGCCACTTCGGCTTCGACGGCCACAGGCTGCAGGCCACTGGCGACATCGCGGAGCAAAACCGGCACGCCGACCACCAGGCCGACCACGAGCACGATCAGCACACCCTGCAGGAACGCATCGCGGCGCTGGCTCAAGTCGCTGAATATCTGCTCGCGAAAGAGCACGGCATCCCACCACTGGCGCATCCATTCAGACATGGCTCACCTCCCCTGCGCCGCAGCGATGGCAGCGGCGATGCTCAGGCTGCCGATGACGCCGACGACCGCCCAGAAGACAAGATAGACGAGGAAAGGCAACACAGTGGCCCAAAAGGCTCGCCCCCAGGGCAGTTGATGGGCCGAACGCACGGCCTTGTAGCGGCAGATGAGCTGCCAGGTATTCATCACGGCACCTACCGTGAAGTAGGGCAGAAAACCGAAACCGCGCAACAACAGCGGCGTGAACGACAGCGCCAGCACACCGAGCGTCTGGCTATAACGTCCCGCCCCGCCCAACAGCCGCGCGCTCCAATGCGCCAGCGTGCCGTAGATCAGCCAGCTCAGCACCGCGGCGACCGGCCACAGCACGATGTTCAGCGCCGCGCCGGCCGGATCGGGCGCGCCGAACAGCCGGGGGAAGATCTGCCACCCCAGGTCGTAGTACATCCTGAATTGCTGCATGAAATCGGGGTTGCTTGCCATCTGCGACCACCACGACATGGCCGGAAAGCCCTCCCAGACGGCTTCCTTGATGGCATCCAGCGAGGGGGTGCCCGCCCACGCCACGACCTGGCCGATGAAGTGAAGTAGTGCCGTGATGACGCCGATCAGCACGACGAGAAACAAGCCCTCGACGAAGGGATTGTCATCTTCGCGCAGCTGATCGTAAGCATCATTATCCAGGCAGAGCGCCCGAAAGATGAGGTCCAACGACAATGTCCGATTACCCATGCCGGCCTCCTTCGTCTATGTGGATGCCGCTAGTGCGCCGTGCGATGTGACACTGCAGGCACGGCCCTCAGTATAGCACAGGCCGATAGAGGGCTGCAAGTGCGCCTGGTTGCGAGGATCACGGGCCGGGCACCTGGAAGGACGCCCGGCCCGTGGGAAGGTATCTGACAGGGAGGTATGTTCAGCGGGGGCCGAATTGGGGCGCGATCTTGATCCAGATGGCCGTGACGACGCCATCCGCGGCCTCCATACCTCCCACCACAGCGATGGCACCTATTCTGGCATAGCGCGGGGACGCGATCCGTGTGTTCTCGGTTACCCGCACAGTGCGGCCCGCGACCTGCCACTCCCCGATCAGCCCACTTTCCGGCAGTTTCTCTATTGGCCCCTGGAAGAGGACAAACCGGCCGCCAGGTGTCGGGCTTTCCAGGACGACGATCAGCAGAGCGATCACATGACCATCGGCTTGCCAGCCGACCACATGCACCTTCGAGCCAACGACGGCCAATCCCTTCGCCTGATTGATGGCCGTTGCGGCCGACACCGTGACCTGCCTGCCCGATACAACCCATTGCCCGATCAGCCCGCGTTCCGGCAGGGATTCCACGACTCCATCGAACGAGACCGGCCGCCGCGGGCCTTCGGGCGTTTGCATGGCCACCTTCAGCCGCAACGCCTGTAGCGAGCCGTCCTCCTGCAGCGTGGCGCTGGCCTGCGCCAACAGATCCACTGCTGGCGTACCCAAGATCAACGTGCCGGTGACCACGGTCAGCGGGATACCGCTGATGACCCACTGCGTGTCATCGAACGACTCGATGGCGCCGAAAATCTCGACGTCTTGCTGATACTCGATGCCGCGCAAACGCAAGGCAAGCAGCCCATCTACGGTCTTGCTGGCGAAAACCTCAGCCCAATTGCCCACTTCCAGCGTCGCGCCGCGCTGGCTGATGCGCGTATCGGCATTGACCATGATCCTCTGGCCGGCAATCGTCCACTCGCCGACATTGCCCTGGGCCGGCTTCGCCCCGATAGGCCCTTTGAGGCGGATCTCAGCCGGCATGACGATCAGATGCCGGGCGATCAGCGTGCCATCGGCGGCCTGGTGCGCTGTGACATCGGCCCACGCGCCCACGGTCGCCACCACCAGGCCAGGCTGGAGCCGCGTGGTGGGATCCACGACGACCTCCTTCCCGGCCACGCGCCATACGCCGAACGGATAGTCAGGAGCAGCGGGCACAGCCTGGATCACGCCGGCGAACTTGATATCAGGTCGGACAGCAGATTGCGCCTGGACGGGCTGCGGGACCATCCCCACTAAGGCCGTCACCAGCGCCACAACGAGCACCCAGTGCCATCGTGTCAAAGCAGACCGGTTCATGGTTTCACCTCCAAAACAGATTGAGCTCCATGTGAAATCCTGCAGGTTGCAGAGCCTGCACGGTCTCCCTCAGGGCGCGATCGTGATCAGCGGCAGATAGACAGCCTGCATCGGCACACAGGCCACCAGGCTGACATCATCCACGTAAAAATCGGTCAGGTTGCTGGCATCCGTGGTGGCCTGCAGGCGCAGGATCACCGTCTGCCCGCGATAAGATAAGAGGTCAGCCTCGGCCGGGGTCCACACGTTCACCGTCGCGCTGCTATCGGCCATCCACAGATCGGCCAGGAGGTTGCCGTCAAGGCTCAACACCGAGGCTGTTAGCCGGTCGGAGCCGATCTCTGGCTCCTCTGTGGCGATGGCCCACCAGGCCGTCAGGGTGATGCTGACCGCATTTGCCGGCAAGAAAACCGTTTGGGACAACCGGTCGTCTGCCAGATTGGTGCCGGCCAGGTATGCGCCCCATGACCCGGAACGCGGATAGAAATCACTGATCAGGTCATGGCCGGTGGCGCTGCTCTGCAACCAGCCCGCGCTTCCCAGTTCGAAGCCGCCGTTGACGAGACGCTCATTGCAGGTCACGGCGCCCGCGCTGTGGCCAGCGCTCCTAGCCGCCGACGCGCTGAGCTCGTGTAGCGCCATAACCAGCACCGCCGTGCCAAGAATGGAGACGATGAGCGAATGCTTTCTCATAGGATCCTGACAATATGCCGCGCTCGCAAAGGTGCTGCTTCGCACATGCCCGACACGCCCATGCTAACTGCCTCGCCGCGGGGGACGGGGTTCAGGCGGCGGCCCAGGCGTGATTGCGGGCGGCCCGCCACCGTGATCGCCGGGCATCCCGGTCGGCCTGGGCTGCGCGGTCGCCGGCGGGACAACGGTCGGCTCTGGACGCCGCGTCTCCTCGGCGGCCGGCGGCCCGGCTGTCGGCGGCTGTGGCGGCGTGATGGTCCAACCGACCCGCCGCGTGGCGGAAGGCACCAGCACAGTATGCGTCGGTCGGGCCATCGGTGTGGCGGTTGCTCGCATCTGGTGCGGTGTGACGGGCGGCACGGGTGATCCCGTCTCGGTACCATGTGGCCGCGGCTCAGGCGACCGGACCACCGTGCCATCGCGTGACGGCTGTGGTGCAGGGCTGCTGCGGCTTCCGGTCGGCATCACCGCCGGAGTCGGCGTGGCCGTCGCCCCGACTTGAGGTGTCATGGTCGGCGACAATGTCGGAGCAGGTCGCGGGCCAGTCGTCTCGGTCGGTGCGGTGCGGCGCGGTTCGGGTTCTGGCGGCGTCTCCTTCGGCCGGAGCCGCACGGCAATGGCGTAAGCCTGTCGGACCGTTTCGGCAAGAGAGCGTGTCGCAGCAGGCTCACCGGCGGTTACCGTCAGATGTTCCAGGCGTGCTGCCTGTTCCTCGATGCGCGCAGCCACCTGTAGCCGTTCCACCTCCGGAAGACCGTCGGCGGCACCGGCCGCGGCCGTAAGGCTGCCGATGAGAGCCCGCAGCGCCGCTGCGTCAACCTGGCGATGATGCTCCAGACCCCAGCCCACATCGGCCAGGCGGCGCTCCGCAAGGTTCAGCTCGGCCGACGCCCGTTCGTCGGCCGCAAAAATCACCAGCACCGGTGCGCGTTCGATCACAACGCGCACACCGTATGCCAGGTCGCCGGGCTGGCTGGCAGCAACCGCACCCAGCGACAACACGAGGAACAGGCAAAACGCGACTGCAGCGGCCAAAGCAGGCCTGCCCATCCAGCGCAAAGGCCAGACCAACCGGCCCCCCGCGGCGCGCTGCGGCGCGCGGCAGGCAAGCGCCGCGCGCAATGCCACCTGACCGGCCAGCCGTTGTGCCGGGCTGAGCTCTTGGGCTGCCAGGCCGCGCAGTTGTGCGGCCACCTTCAACATGGGCGCCAGCTCGGCGGCCTGATCGGGATAGCGCGCCAGGCAGTCGCTGAGCGATTGGCCGGCCGCGACGTCGGCCAGGCACTCGTCCAGGATGGCGGCCACGCTCACGGCGTCCCTCCTCCGGCGCGTAACAATCGGCCCAGAGTCTGGAGCGCCCGGTGTTGCAACGATTTGATCGCGCCCTCGGTCTTGCCCAGCCAGGCGGCTACTTCCGAGTTGCTCATCCCTTCCACGAACTTTCCGATAATCACCAGCCGCTGATCTTCGCTCAACGCCTGCAGCGCCTGCGCCAATCGGCGCACAGACTCCTGGTGTTCGATCACCGTGTCCGGGCCAGGATCTGATCCAGACAAGGGCAGGGCAACCTCCAGGCTCACCTGCTCGGGATGTCGGCGTCGCCGATGGTGATCTGCGGCCAGGTTGGCTGCAATACGGTAGAGCCAGGCGCTGAACGAAGCAGCCGGCCGTTGCCGGTTCAACCGAAAACCGGACAGATGCTCGATCACGCGCACGAAGGCCTCAGTCGTCAGATCGGCTGCCTGCTCCGGGTCGCCCACGCGCGCCAGCAGATAGCGATAGATGCGGTCGGAGTAGAGCATGTACAACGTCTCGACAGCGACCTGATCGCCACGCTGACAGCGGGGAATGAGCGAGATCACCTGATCATCGGTGATCGGTGTTTGCATGGCCATGCTGCTTTAATCAACGCAGATGCCACCCGAAAGATACGGGAGACTGCCGGGAAGTCAACGCGCCGGGGCGCGGGAAGCGGACGGGGTGCGTCGCGTCAGCGAGCCGGGAGCGAGAGGTCGTTCGCAACACAGAAGGCGGCCACAAGGCGCTCCTCGTCCTCGCGGGTGCTGATCTCGCCATCCAGACGTGCCGCACGCAGGCGCCGCAGGATCTGGCTGTAGAGCCGACCGGCCGGCAGCCCCATTCGTCGCAGGTCATCGCCGGTGAGCAACGGACGCACATGGCGTAGCCGGCGCTGGTACAGGTCAAGATGCTGGCGCACCAACCAGGAATCGGTCGCCACACGCAGGATCAGGCGTGCTTCCTCGCTCGTCTCGTCCAGGATGGCGACGATCTCGCTGGGCTTCAGGCCGTTGCAGTCGAGGCGAGGCAGCAGCTCCCGCAGCCGGACGACCCCGGTGAGCAGGTTGCGGTAGGGGGTACGGAGGTGAAGTTTCTCGATGAATGCCTGCACACTCGCGGGGGCCATAGGGTAAGTCAACAGGGCCAACGTGAGGCGCGGGAGCGCGTCGTCGGCCAATGTCATGGCCGGGACCGGCTGCTCGCCGCCGGCACGCGCCAGCCGCACCTGTTTGCGCAGCTCGACCGCCTTGGCCTTGAACCAGTCGCTGCAACGCAGGTCGGGATGGAGGATCGGCAGGACACCGAGCTCATCCAGGCGGCATATGGCGCATTCGGGTTCTGCCTCGGCCAGGATCAGTTCGAGCTCATGACGCACCCGTTCCGGGCTGACACGCTCCAACAGATCGAGCGCGTTGCCGATCAACTCGGCCGTACGCGGCTCGATCTGGAAGTCGAAACGCTGCTCGAAGCGCACTGCGCGCAGGATGCGCGTGGGGTCTTCGACGAAGCTCAGGCTGTGCAAAACGCGGATGAGGCCTTCATCGAGGTCACGCCGGCCGCCGTAGAAGTCGAGCAGCTCACCCCAACGGGTCGGTGTGAGGCGAATCGCCAGCGTGTTGATGGTGAAGTCCCGGCGATGCAAGTCGAGCTTGATGCTGCTGCGTTCGACGGTCGGCAGCGCCGAGGGCCGCTCGTAGAATTCGGTGCGCGCGGTGGCGAAATCGAGCGTGACAGGCAGGTCGGCGCGGTCGCCGAAATCGGGCAGATCGGCCGGCAAAAGCCATTTGGCGGTGCCGAAGCGGCGATGGCTGCGGACATCGCCGCCGAAACGCCGGGCCAGTTCCTGTGCCAGGCGTATGGCATCTCCTTCGACGACCAGATCCACGTCCAGGTTGGGATGGTCCAGCAACAGGTCGCGCACGAAGCCGCCGACCGCGTACAGGGGAAAGCCGAGTTCGTCGGCCAATGCGCCGACACGTTTGAGCAGATTGAGCAGAGTCGGCGGCAAGGCTGCGGCCATCTGTTGATCCAGCGTCTCGGCGCGCTCAGCTGCGCCACCGATCCACTGCTTGAGGAGGTCGGTGCGGGTGACGATGCCGAGCAGGGCGCCGGTATGCGGGTCAAGCACGGGAATCTGGCCCCAATCCTGTTCGGTCATCACCTGGCGCAGCGTCTCGATGGAGTCGTTGGGCGTGACGTAGACCTCGCCGCGACGCATATAGCGGCTGACCGGATGACGGCCGAGACCGTGGCGCATGGCGCGATCTATCTCGCGGCGGGTCAACATGCCGATCACCCGACCGTTTTCGACGACCGGAAAGCCTTCGAACCCATAACGATGGGCGCGCTCGGCCGCTTCGCTGATCGTCTGGTCGGGCGCCAGGGTCTGGGGCGTGCCATATGACATGATCTGCCCCACGGTCACGATGGGTTTGACATGGCTCTGCAGAAGATAGACCAGCGTTTCGAGCACGCTCGGCAACGAGCTGTTGCGGATGAGTGCGGCGGCCGCGCGACTATGGCCGCCGCCGCCCAGGGCTGCAGCGATCGTGCCCACATCTATGGCGTCGCTGGTGCTGCGCGCAACCAGTTGGATGTCATCGGCCATCTGCACGAGCATGAAGATGGCATCCGGCTCGTACAGCTCGTGCAATTTGTGCGCCAGGGTCGAGATTTCCTCAACTACTTCGCGCACCTGAGCGGTCGCCACGATGACCGAATGGCCGTGGAACTGATAGGGATGGCTGTTGTCGGCCAGTTGCTGGTAGAGGGCACGCTGTTCGTCGGTCAGCGGATGATGCAAGAAGCGATGCAGGAGCAGCAGGTTGGCGCCATGTTCCAGCAGCCAGGCTGCAGCGCGCAGATCGCGCGCGGTCGTCGTCTGGTAGCTGAGCGCGCCGGTATCTTCGTAGATGCCCAAAAGCCACAACGTCGCCTCGACAACGTTCACGGGCACGTGAGCTTCTGCGAGCTGCTCGACCAGCAGAGTGGTCGTCGCGCCTACCTCTTCGCCGATGAAGCTCCAGCCTGGGGGCAGCTCGCGCATCTGGGGGTGATGGTCAATGATCAGGCCCGTGGTGTGGGGGCCCATGCCGCGCATCGGTTGGGCATTTTGCGTGTCCACGATGATGACATGATCCACATGGCGCCGCGGCAGGTCTTCCATGTGGACGAACGGCAGAGAATCGCGATAGATGGCGAGAAAGGCGTCGAGGTTACGATTCCGCTGGCGCGGCAAGACGGGCACGGCCTGCGGATAGAGCCGGGCAGCGGCCAGGAGGCTGGCCAGAGCGTCGAAATCCGCATGTTCGTGCGTCAGGATCAGGGTGTAGGGGGATGTGGCGGTCTTGGGCACAGATCAGCGTCGGCGTTGGGCGCATTGGCTGCACACAGTGGTGTGGCCCAGCACGGCCAGCCGTTCCGGCTCGATGGGCTTGCCGCAGCGCTCGCAGCGACCATAGATGCCCAATTCGAGCTGTTCGAGGGCGGCTTCGATCTCGGCGAGATGTTGCTGGGCGCGCTCAAGCAGCGCCAGGTTCAGCTCCCACTGATAGATCATGGGATCGCCGACTCCCAGGCTGTAGTCGCCCTTGGTCTCCAGACGGGCGCGCAGGTTCTCCACTTCGCTCAGCACCTCAGCGCGTTCGGCCAGCAGCCGGGCGCGCGCTTCGGCAATGCGTTCATCCTGGACTGTCATGGTAGCTGGCCTGGTTCGTTCCTATCTTAAGGCGCCAGGGGCGAAACCACCCCTGGCGCTTGCGCCCCATACAAAATCCTGTTGTTCTGTCAGGAAGCAACAGGCACCCTAACACAAATCAGGCAGATCGTCCAGGCGGGCATCACGTAGTTGACTGCATCTGAGACGCGCAGCCCCCCGACCGTCTCACGCGCTCAGTCAACGACAGCGGGAATCGCCTCGTCCTCCGGGCCGCTCTGAGGAGCTCCGCCCTGATCGAAGGCCGCAACTTCTTCCTCGTAGGCAGGCCACTCTTCCTGAGCGGCTTGCTCGGCGGCTTCCTGCTCAGCTGCGGCTTGCTCGGCCGCGGCCTGTTCGGCGGCTTCCTGTGCCGCTGCGGCAGCCTGGGCCGCAGCATGTTTTTCGCGATAGCTGGCCGCCCACTCGGCCCACTCGGTCTCGGAAACCTGGCGCAGGCTCAGGCCGATGCGACGGCGTTCCGGCTCGACGCGCAGGACGCGCAGGAGCAGGAGGTCGCCCGGCGAAACCAGGCTCTGCGGATGGTCGGGACGGATGTCGGCCATCTCGGTGACATGGAGCAGGCCCTCGACGCCGGTGCGCAGGCGAGTGAACGCGCCGAAATCGCTGACGCGCGTGACAACAGCCTCGACGAGCTCGCCGACCTTGTAGTCTTCCTGGGCTGTGGTCCAGGGATCGGGCTGCACGCGTTTCAAGCTCAAGCCGATGCGTTCGCGCTGTTTGTCAATGCGTAACACCTTGACGGTGACCTGTTGCCCCACTTTCACCACTTCGCTGGGATGGGCCACCGGGAACCAGGCCAGCTCGGAGACGTGGATGAGGCCGTCTGCACCGCCGAGGTCCACGAAGACGCCGAAATTGGACAGGCTGCGGACGATGCCGGTTCGGATATCGCCGGGCTGGATCTCCTCGAGCAACTGTTTACGATGCTCGCGCTGCCAGCGACGATGAACTGCCCGCTCCGACATGATCAACCGGCGCTTGCGCCGATCCACCTCTACGATCTTGACCGGTATTTTCTGGCCGACATAGGAAGCCAGCTGCGCCTTGCGCTCTTCAGGCGTCGCCGCGCGCGGCAGTGTCGAGATGTGAGAGGCCGGCACGAAGCCGCGCAACTTGCCGAAGATCACTTCCAGCCCGCCTGCGTTATGGCTGCTGACCTGAGCCTCGAACATCTCGTTCTTTTCCATCATCTGCTGCGCCACCAGCCAATCCTTTTCCTGGAGCGCCCGCGACAGAGAAACGATCAGGTTCCCTTCCCGGTCCGACGGCTGAAGAATGTAGACGGGCCAGGTAGAGCCCACGGTGATCTCCGCCAGAGTTGCCTTGTCTATCCGGGCCAGATCATTGGCCGGGACAATCGCCTCTCGTTTCAGGCCCAGATCAATGACGATCTCCTGGGACGAGACCGAGAGGATGGTGCCCTCGCGGATATCCCCGCGCTGCGGCATATCGTACCCGCCCTGCTCCAACAGGGCCTGCATCGGGTGGACTTCAGCCGGGGGCTTGGTCGGCGGTAAAGTCGTGCTCATGGGAAAAGAACCTCCAGACGATAAGATTGACATGACCCCAAAGGGTCCTCGGCATAAAAAGAAAACAGCCCGCCTGTCACACCGCTTTCACATGGCGTAGCAGCCGGGCCTTTGACCACAAACGATCCATCTCTGTCGGGCCCACACACAGCACCCAACAGGAGAAGAATGGAACCAGGAGGGTGCCAGGCGATGCCACACTGTACCTGGTCCAAGGCCTGACCTATCAACGCAGCCCGTTCTGCTGGGCCTGCTTCGTAAACGGTAAAAGCCCATTCGCATACACGCCGCAATGCTGCCATATGTGCGCAGACAGACAGCGAGCTTGAATGGGTCACATCCAATCTCGCGGCTGCGACGATACCGGTCGAGCTGAACGGAGAATGCGAACAGGCGCCGAGACAGTGATTGCTATTATACTCCAGCCTGAAACACTTGTCAACGCTCTGGGCGACGCTTTTTCAGCGGCGGCCCAGGCGGGCCTTGAATGCCTCGGTCAACGCCGGCACGACCTCGAACAGGTCGCCGACGATACCGTAGCGGGCAATGCCGAAGATCGGCGCCTCTTTGTCTTTATTGATGGCGACGATCACTTTGGCATTGCTCATGCCGGCCAGATGCTGAATGGCACCCGAAATGCCACACGCGATATACAGATCGGGCCGCACCGTCTTGCCGGTCTGGCCGACCTGATGTGGATAGGAGATCCAACCGGCGTCCACGGCCGCACGCGAGGCACCGACTGCAGCGCCGAGCACGCGTGCCAGTTCGCGCAATGGCTCGAACCCGGCCGGCCCCTTGACCCCACGACCGCCGGATACGATGATGCTGGCGTTCTCGACACTCAGCTCGCCCACCTCGCTGGCCGTGAAGTCCGTGACCTCTTCCTGCGCTGCCAGGTCGCTCAGCGTGACGGCCAGAGGGATGATCTCGCCAGTGCGCGCGTCATCTCGGGCGGGCAGCGGAAAACTGCGGCTGCGCACGGTCGCCGCCTGGGGCCGCCCCTTGAAGGTGACTGTGGTCAGGATGTTGCCGGAGAAGATCGCCCGCTCGGCCACGAGATTGCCGTCGGCGTCCAGATCGAGCGCCTGACACTCGGAGGCCAGGCCGATGTCCAGCTGGCACGCAGCCAGCGCAACCGCATCGCGGACGCCGGCGGTGGCCGGCGCCAGGATGATGTTGGGTTGCACCGCGGCGATGGCTGCCCTCAGTGCGTCGGCGTAGGCATAGGTGCGCAACGAGGCGAATTCCGGTGCATCCACCGCCAGAACTCTGTCCGCGCCGTAAGCAATTGCCTCCGAAGCGACCTCCTGTATGCCGTGCCCTACCACCAGACCGACGAGTGGCACGGCCAGGTGATCGGCCATGCTCCGCGCTTTGCCCAGAACCTCCCAGGAGACAGGTTTGGCCCGACCTGCGTGTTGTGCGATATCAACCAGGATACTCATTGGCTGGCTCCTTTGGTCGCTGTGCGTTGCTCAGATCACCTTGTCGGCGATCAGCTTCTCGACCAGGGCGCGGGCCTGCTCGTGGACGGTGGCCCCCTGGATGAACTCGCATTTGCCGACGCGCGCCGGCGGCTTGCGCAGATTCGTCCACCGGATATGTGCCGCGCCCGCGCCGACCCGCGTGAGATCCAGGCCAGGGATCTGCGCCGCCTTGACGGCCGGATATTGCATGCGCGAGGCTTTGCGAATGCCCATGAAGTTGGGGTAGCGCGGCTCGTTGATCTCCTTGCTGACCGAGATCACGGCGGGCGTCTTCACCCGCACGGTCTGCATCCCTTCATCCAGCGCGCGCAGCAACGTCGCGCGCGTCTCGGTCACATCGAGGACTTTGGCGACCTGTGAGACGAACGGTACGCCCAGAGTAGCCGCCAGACCAGGCCCCACCAGGCCGCTGTTGCCATCCACCGACTGCCTGCCGGTCAAGACCAGGGTGGCGTCGCCGATGTTCTTGATGGCTTGCGCCAGCACATGGGCCACCCCCCAGGCAGAACTGCCCGCGAAAACCGGGTCAGACAGGAACACCGTCTCTTCGATGCCCATGGCCACGGCACGTTTCAACGCCTCGGTGGCATCGGGGCCGCCCAGGGTCACCGCCACGGTCGCGCCCCCGAACCGTTCCTGGAGCTGCAACGCCTCTTCGACGGCAAATTCATCCCAGGGGTTGAGCACCATGGTCACCCCCAGGTCATCGGAGCCGACATCCTGCGGCTGCACCTCGGCCAATTGTTCCGTGTCGGGGGTCAGTTTGACGCAAACGACAAACTTCATGCATTTACCTCCTCAGTATGCATGCTGAGCACTTGCCCACAGCACGTGCCGCTCGCTATCTGACTGGCAGATCCGAACAGGCAACGAATGTCACGAGTATACCACGTCGCTCCATGAGGCACAAAGACGGCATGCAGAAGGGCAGCCCTGCCCCGGCCAAAAGGCAAGAGGACGATCAGCGCTCCTCGATGTCAATCAGCCCTTTCTCGATGGCGTAGCGCACCAGTTCGACCCGGCTGTGCAGGTCCAACTTCGTCATGATGTTCTCACGATGCCGGTTGACCGTCTTGACGCTGATCACCAGCTGGTCGGCGATCTCCTGATTGCTGAGCCCTTGGGCGATCAGGCTCAGCACTTCGCGCTCGCGATCGGTTAAGGTGTCGAAGGGCCGGCCCGGCCGCTCGCCGCCGCTCTGAGCCGTACGCTGCAAATAGTCCTGCACCAGGACCCGGGCCACCGAAGGAAACAGGAAGACGCCCCCTCCCTGCACTGCGTGAATCGCCGCGATCAGATCATTGGGCGCAGCGCGCTTGGGCACATAACCAGACGCGCCCGCGCCCAACATCTCGAAGAAATATTGATCATCCTCGTGCATGGTGAGCGCCAGCACAGCCACGTTGGGATACTGGGCTTTGATCCGCCGCGTCGCCTCGATGCCGTTCATATCGGGCATCGAGATATCCATCAGCACCACGTCCGGCAGCAGTTCACCGGTTAACTGGAGCGCCTGCGCGCCGGTCTCCGCCTCGCCGACGATGTGGAGGTCTGCATCGGCGCTGAGCAACATGCGCAGGCCGGCGCGCACGACGGCATGATCATCGGCCAGCAGGATGCGTATTGGACTCATAGCGCAGTTCTCCAGGAATGGGCAGTTCCACCGTGATCCGCGTCCCCTGGCCCGGCGCGGATTGCACCTGCCACCGACCACCGATGAGCGCGACCCGTTCCTGCATGCCGGCCAGGCCCAGGCCACTGCCAGAGGGATGGCGAGAAGGCGTCTTGGGGTCGAACCCCACACCGTTGTCGGCGATTTCCAGGCGCACGCGGCCGACACGATGTTCGAGCCGGATCGTCACCTGGGTCGCCTGCGCGTGCCGCGCGATGTTGTTCAGCGCCTCCTGTGCCACGCGAAACAGCACGATCTCGTATTCTGGTGCCAGGCGCGCCGCGGGCCGATCCGCCGCAAACGAGATCTGCGTCTCGGGATGACGCATGGTAAACTCATGCACCAGAGAACGGAGCGCGGGCGTCAAACCCAGGTCGTCCAGCAGCGCCGGCCGCAGGTCCGACATGATGTGTCGTAGCTCTACGATGGCCTGATCGCTCACTTCGCGCAGATGGCGCGCCAGCCGGCGGGCCGATGCCACCTCGCCGCCATCCAGATTGGTTTCAAGCGCTGCCAGGCCCATGGCCAATGCCGTGAGCTTCTGGCCGGTCTCGTCGTGCAGCTCGCGCGCGATGCGCTGGCGTTCGCCTTCCTGCGCGCTGACCAACTGACGGAACAATTCCGCCAGCCGTGTTTCGCGTTCCTGAACAACGCGATACAGGCGGGCATTTTCGACGGAAGTCGTGATCTGGCGCGCAAAAGCGACCAGCAGATTCAGGTCTTGGTCGGTGAGGAACCTGTCGTCATCGCCGACCGCCACGACCAGGCTGCCCACCGACTCATCGTGGAGAAGCAACGGCGCAGCCAGGGCACGATAGCGCGCGCGGGACGCCTCGGCGGCCACGTGGCCTTCTGCATCCATCTCCTCAAGCGTCAACATCTGAGCAGCCAAATCCATGCCGACCGCCTGGCCGCTCTCGATCGTGCGCCTGGCCAGTGCCTCGAAGGGCGGGGGCATCTCAGGCCGCGACGCCTGCGGCTTGAAGTAGGTCTGGCTCAACTCCAGAGCACCGTTCGCGTGCTTGAGAAAGATGGCCGTGCAACATGCGCCTTCGAAGCTATGGGCAACCTGATAGAGGGCATAATGCACCACCCGCTCCAGCTCGATCGTGGCGTTCAGCGTGCGGGACATTTCCAGAAGCGCCGACAGCTCGCGCGCTGTCTCCCGCAACTGCACGTTGAGCGCCTCCACTTCCTGGGTGCGTCTGCTCTGGGCCTCCAGGGCCGCGGCCTGCGCCTCAATGCGCGACTTGTTGGCGCGCGCCAGGCGCAGACGGCTCTCGGCCTCAAAGGCCCGCAACGCGCTGCCCAGTGTGATCGTGATCGCCAGGGCCGCTGCACCGCGCAGTAGCTGCACCGGGAAGCCGAATAGTCGCACGAAAAGCGCAGTGTTGACGATATGCGAAGGTGCAACGATGCTCGGCCGCACGAAAAGCTGGCCGACGACTCCGTAGATGAAAAAGGCCAGAGCAGCCCACAGGAGCGCCTGACCGTAGGACGACATGCCGCGAATGTGAAAATCGTATCGCTCGCGCAGCAACGACCAGGCCGCCAGGAGCGCGCCCGTGATCCCCAACACATAGCGCGCCAGCACATCGGCCGCCACGATCAGCGCAGCGAGCGCTGGCCGCTGGCGCAGGTAAACGATGACGATAGTCGCCAGCCAAATCCCCACCATGCCGATGACCTGGCCGTAGCTCGCACGCGGATGCGCCTCGGCATCGGGCAGTAGGCGCACGCCGAAAGTCAAAAGACAGACAAATGAACTGGCAAGCAGAAGCAGCCGGACGATCTCCTCGACCAGGCCCGTCGTCTGGCCGCCGACGTGCGCGGCGAAGATCTGGAACATCTCGAACCATTCGTGCGCGCCGTGGATGAAGCCGAACAGCGCCAGGGGGGGTAGGGCGCGCACGAAGCGAAACTCGCTGGCACGACCTGCTTCGAGGATCACGACCAGGCCGAGCGAGAAGAACGCCAACCCATAAAAGAAGTAGACGTAGACGATATTGTGGGTAAGAAACGCGGCAAAACCATCCATCTCAGCGACGTTGCGTGAGCAAATAGGCGATGCTGGCCCGTGTTCCCTCGCGAAAATCGCCGGCGCCCTCATATTCGCTGCACACGGCACCGGTGAAGCCGGCCGCCTGCAGCGCCGCCAGCCATTCCGCCAGGGGGAGCTGGCCGCGGCCGGCCGGCACGAACTCGAATGTCGTCCCGGCGCCGTCGGCGGTGGACCGCCAGATGCCATCCTTCACATGCAGGCTGAGCACGTGGGGCAGGACCGCCTCGAAATCCGCGGCCACCTGCCCGGCATCGTGGCCGGCCCAGGCGAAATTGCCCGTGTCCAGCATGATCCCGACGTTCGGCGCGGCCACCTCGGTCACCAGGCGAGCCAATGCCGACCCGTCGTTGAGCAGCCGGCCGTGATTCTCCACCGCCAGTCGCACGCCCAGCGGCGCCGCTCGCCGTGCCGCCTCCTGGAGACCCTCGACCAGCCATGGCCAGGCTGCCTCCAGGGTCAGACCAGGCCTGGCATCGCCGGCGAACGCGCGCACGATCGTCACTTCCAGGGCGTGGGCCGCGCGACAGGCTGTCAGCAGGCGCTCGACTTCGTGCAGCCGCCCTGCCCGATCGGCCTGCGCGAAATCGCAGTAGCCACTCACCGCGCAGATCTGCAGGCCGGCCTCGTCCGCCCAGCGGCGCACTTGAGCCGCACTCGTATCGTCCAGCACCAGGCCGGCGTGCACCCCCGGCCGGCCGTTGATCTCGATGCAATCGCCGCCGAACGCCGCGATATCCGCCATTGCCTGCGGCAGCGGCCTGCCCGCCCAGCCCAAACTCACCGCGCCGATCTTCATAGCTCTTCTCCGCTCATTTCCATCAGGCCCGCAAACTCACCGGGGCCTTGCGAAGCTCCCCGTACATGGCCCGGCAAGGGCGGCTACCCCCACGCCCGCTGGATCTTGCGCACGGCCGCGACGATGCTGTCCATGTCCTCCTGATCTCCAAGCAATGTGTTCTGCGCCAGCCAGAACGTATGCTGCGTCGCCCACTCGGCGCGCGGACAGGAGGGCATTTCGGGCAGGCCGTCCGCGGTGAGGGGCCATGCCCGGCCGGCGCGCGCCAAGTTGGCGGCGACGCTGCGGCGAATGGCATTGTTGCGGTGAAGCGGCGTGACGTAGCCCACGCTGGCGGTGGTGATCCCCTCGGCGACGAGCGCGGCCACGAAGGCATCGCGCGAACGGCCGCCGAACGCGGCCGGGTCGTAGCGGCAGATAAACAGATGGTGCGCGTGGCCGGTAACCCGGTCATCCCAGGGCAGCGGCGTCACACCGGGCACTTCGGACAACGCCTCGGCCAGATAGCGCGCATTGGCCTCACGGCGCGCCGCGTGTTCGGGCAGGCGTTCGATCTGAGCCAGCAGCACTGCAGCCTGCCATTCGGTCATGCGTAAGTTGCCGCCGATGATCTCGTGCTGATACCAGGCGCCGTGGCGCACCCGGCCCACGTTGTGCAGCGACCAGCAGAGTTCGGCAAGAACCTCATCGTTGGTGACCACGATGCCGCCCTCGCCGGCCGAGACGTTCTTGCTGGATTGAAAGCTGAAGCAGCCCAGATCGCCGATCGCGCCCACTTTGCGGCCGCGCCAGGACGCGCCCCACGCCTGGCAGGCATCTTCGAGCACGCGTAAACCGTAGCGGCCGGCCACGTGCATGATCGCATCCATGTCCGCGGGCCGGCCGGCGAGATGCACGGGCACGATCGCCTTCGTGTCCGGCGTTATGGCCGCCTCGATTTGCGCCGGGTCCAGGGTGTAGGAGTCGAGATCAATGTCCACAAACACCGGCACGGCCCCCTGCTGGAGCGCCGCACTGGCGGTGGCGATGAAAGTGTAGGGCGTGGTGATCACCTCGTCGCCGGGGCCGATGCCCAGCGCTTGAAGAGACATCTGGAGGGCCAGGGTGCCGTTCGGCACGCAGACGCCGAAGCGGGCATCCTGGAAGGCAGCAAAACGCTGCTCGAACTCGACGACCTTTGTCCCGCCGATGCCCCAGCAGCCGGAGCGCAGCACCTCCAACAGGTTGCGCTCCTCCCGCTCGTCATAGACGGGCCAGGTCGGGAAGGGTTCTGTACGGACGGCCGTGCCACCCTCGATGGCGAGTGGTGCGGACATAGTTGATTCGCTCCCGCGGTTTTTCGATTCGTTCCCGTAACTACTCAGGCCCTCTGTCCCCCTTGCCCCTTTTCCCCGCCTGCCGGGGGAAAGGGGGTGTGAAGGGTGGGGGGTGGCGGACGGCTTTGCCGTCCGCCACTCCATACGCGTCAACTTAAGCTTTGTGACTTGCTATCGGCTCGCCGGTCGGCCCCCCTACCCCCCAATCCTGGGGGAACCTGTACTCCGCCTGGAAACTCCCCCCAGAATTGGGGGTCGGGGGGCAGAATCGGCAGGCCAGGGGCTTAAGTTGACACATATGGTCCGCCACCCCCTTCCAGTCGCACTCCTCCCTTCTCCTGACGGAGGTCAGAAGAGGGGAAGAGACAGGGGGAGGGGTGAGGCTGAACAGATACTTGTTGTCGTCGAATTGAAAGGCCACGCATGGCAATACGCCGGAAGACCGCAGCAGCCAGGACAGGACAATCAAACCTTAACGCGCCAGGCTTTCGGCGGCGCGCTCGGCAGCACGCGCGATCTCGCGCAGGGGGGCCCCCGTTTCTTCGGCCAGCCGCCGGCAATCGTCGTATTCCGGCGCCACGCGGCGCATCCCGTCGCCCAGCGTGGCGATCTTGACGCGCACCTGGCCGTAGGGTGTCTCCACCGGCCGCACTTCCCGGCGCAGCGACACGCGCGCCATGATCTGCTGGCGCACACCCAGCGTGCTCGTCTCGGCCAGCAGGATGTCGGTGAGCGGCCCGCTGTCGTCCGGCCGACAGATCACACGCAGCAGCGTGCCGGGGCGATTCTTCTTCATCTGGATCGGCGTCAAAAAGACGTCGAGCGCGCCCGCCTTGAACAGCCTTGCCATGACATAATCATACACCTGCGGGTTGAGATCGTCAATGTTGGTCTCCAGGATGACCACCGACTCCACGCCCAGGTGTGTCGGCGCGGCCCCGTCGCCGATCAACAGGCGGACGACGTTCGGGATGGGCAGATCGCGGCCGCCGGCGCCATAGCCCACGGCAGTCAGCGTCATCGCCGGGATGGGACCGAAGCCGGCCGCCAGCGCGGTGAGAAGCGCGGCGCCGGTGGGAGTCACCGTCTCCTTTTCGATGTCGCTGCCCACGATCGCCGCGCCCCGCAACAGCGCCACCGTGGCCGGCGCGGGCAGTGGAATCTGGCCGTGTGCAGCCTGGATGAAGCCGCGGCCCAACGGCAGGGGCGACGCGTACACGCGCTCGATCCCCAGCGCGTCGAGCCCTACCAGGCAGCCGACCACATCCACGATGGTGTCCACGCCGCCCAGCTCGTGCAGGTGCACGTGATCGAGCGTCGTGCCGTGGATGCCCGCCTCCACTTCGGCCAGGCGCCGAAAGATGGCCAGCGCCCGCTCCTTAATGCCCGGCGCCAGGTCGCCGGCCTCCACGATGGCCGCGATCTCGGCCAGATGGCGCTCCGGCGCATCGTCGCGGACGACGACATCCACTTTGGTGGCGCTGAAGCCGTTCTTGGACACCCGCCGCGCGTCGAGCGCGAAATCGCGCAGCGGCAACGCGGCCAGCCGCTCCTGCAACGTCGCCAGCGGCAGGCCGGCATCCAACAGGGCGCCCAGGATCATGTCGCCGCTGGCGCCGCCGATGCAGTCGAAATACGCGATCTTCATGTTGCGTCACCCCGGCAGTGTTGTCTGAGAATCGTGTGGGCGTACACGGCCGCGCCGAAGCCGTTGTCAATGTTGACCACGGCGACGCCGAGCGCGCAAGAATTGAGCATGGTGAGGAGCGGCGCCACGCCGCCGAAATGCGCGCCGTAGCCCACGCTCGTCGGCACGCCGATGACCGGACAGCTTACCAGCCCGGCCACGACACTGGTCAGCGCGCCCTCCATACCGGCGACGCTGATCACCACTGCAGCGTCGGCCAGTTGCCCGGCGCGGCTGAGCAGGCGATGGATGCCGGCCACCCCCACATCGTAGGCGCGCACGACGCGCCGGCCCAGGAATTCCAGGGTCTGGGCGGCTTCCTCGGCGACAGGCATGTCGGCCGTGCCGCCCGTCACCACCATGACGTAGGGCACCGTCTCGGCGGGCGGCGGCAGGGCTGTGCGCGCCAGGGTGATCAGCCGCGAGGTGGGATCATAGCGGGCCGCAGGCAGACGCTCCTGCACGAACGCGGCCTGCTCGGCCGACGCGCGCGTGCCCAGCACGCGGTCGTGGCTCTGCCAGAGCCGCTCCAGGATGCCGGCCACCTGGGCGGCCGTCTTGCCCTGGCAAAAGACCACCTCGGGCAGGCCCTGGCGCAGGGCGCGATGGGTGTCGAGCCGGGCATAGCCCAGGTCGGCATAAGGCAGGGTGCGCAGCTGATCCAGCGCCTGCGCCACATCCAGATGGCCCGTGCGCACGCCCTCCAGCAGTTCGCGCAGACGCTCAACGTCCATGTTGCGCCAGCACCTCGTTCATGCTGCCGGAGCGGAAGCCGGCCAGGTCGAGCGCCACGAAGGTGTAGCCGAGCGTCTTGAACTCGCTGACCAGCGCCTCGCGGTGCGCCAGCACCGTGGGAAAGTCCTCCGGCAACACCTCGATGCGCGCCACCTGGTCGTGATGGCGCACGCGCACCTGACGCAGGCCCAGCCGACGCAGCGCCAGCTCGGCCCGCTCCACCTGCGAGAGGATGGGCGCAGAGATGCGCGTGCCGTAGGGGATGCGCGATGAGAGGCAGGCCGCGGAGGGCATGTCCCAGTTCGGCAGTCCGAGCTGCCGGGCCAACGCCCGGATCTCGGCTTTGGTGAAGCCGGTCTCCTGAAGCGGACTGCGCACCCCGCGCTCGCGCGCGGCCCGCTGCCCGGGCCGGTGATCGCCCAGGTCATCGGCGTTGTTGCCGTCCACGACGTGCGCGTAGCCGTGCGCCTGCGCGAAGGGGATCAGCTCTTCGTAGGTGTGGTTCTTGCAGAAGTAACAGCGGTCCGGGCTGTTTGCCAGATACTGCTCGTCCTCCAACTCGTGCGACTCGATCACGAAGTGTCGGACGCCGATGCGCCGCGCCACCTCTTGCGCGGTCGCCAGCTCGTGCGCCGGCACGCTGGGCGACACGGCGGTGATGCCGGCCGCCCGGTCGCCCAGGCAATCGTAGGCGACTTTGAGCAGCAATGAGCTGTCCACGCCGCCCGAATAGGCCACAGCCACACTCCCCATGTCGGTGAGCAGGCATTTCAATTGTTCCAGTTTTTCCTCGATCATCCTGTTCTCATTACGTTACGTTGGAATGTTGCGCGTGCTGGACGTCGCGCATGTGCATTTTATCGTGGCGGTAAATCAGCTTGATGAAATCGTCGAGCGCGATTTCTCCCAGCACCGGATGGCGGCCGCGACGGTCAAGGGTCTCGTCGGCGAAGGTCGAGACGAGCGCGATCGTCTGCGCGCGGGCCGCGGCCAGGCGCGCGATCAGCTCGGCCGGGCTGAAGCGGGTGAGCATCGCCACTTCGGCTGCGTTAATCGCATCCACATCCACGCCGGCAGGCGCGCCCGGGCCGCCCGCCGCGATGTCGGCGATCATCTGCTGCAGGTAGTGCTCGGCGCTCACCAGGTGCGCCAACACGCTGTGGATCGTCCAGGGCGGGTCGGCCGGATAGACGGGCGTCGCCCAGGCTTCCGGTGCGAGCGCCTTCAGTTGCGCCAGCAGCGCATCGCCCTCCTCGCGCAGCCGGCGGATCAGGAATTCGACGCGTGGCCCCATGGGAATTCTCCTCTCTGACCCCCACGCCTTTTGGATTGCGGCGCGACAGCGCCGCTTTTCAATCGCCGCACGCCAAACTCGTCCTCAGGAGGCGTCCTGGCCCAACCGGTGTGCGGCCAGGTAGGCCTCAACCGTCGCCCAGGCAGGGATGCCCTGCCGGCCGCCGGGCTGGGTGGCCTTGAGGCCGGCGGCGACCGTCGCCACCTGAATGGCGCGTTCGACCGTCTCTCCCCGCGCCAGCGCGGCCGCGTAGGCGCCGTGAAAGACATCGCCGCAGCCGGTCGTATCCACCACCTGCACACGGCAGGCAGGGAGACGGCGCACCGGCCCGCCGGCCACCGCATACCAGCAGCCCTGCTCGCCAGCCGTCACGACGCAGCAGGCCCGGTCGGGCCGGGCCAGCCGGCCGACGGCCGCGGCCGGATCGCGCTCGCCGGTGGCCTGGCCGGCCGTCTCGACGCCGATGATCAGGTGGTCGGCCAGATCGAACAGCGCGCGACTGGTCGGCTCTTCCATGCGTTCGATGTCGGCGACGAAAGGGATGCCCAGCCGGCGGGCGATCTGCCCGGCGCGCACGCCGCCCTCTCCGGCATAGCCGTCCATCAGGAGGACCCGACAACGGCCGATCAGTTCTTCGCCGATCTCTTCCGGCGCCGGCGTGACGAAACCCTCGTGCGTGTAGAGGATCGTGCGTCGGCCGGTCGCCTGTTCGACGACGATGACGGCGTGGATCGGCCGTGCGGCCGGCCTGCGCAGCACCGGCGAGCAATCCACGCCCTCGCGCTCCAGTTCGCGCAGGGTGAAGAGCGCCAGGTCGTCGTGGCCCATCACGCCGCAATAGGCTGCACGGACGCCCAGCCGGGCCGCGGCCACCAGCGCAGTGCCCGTCAGGCCGCCGCCCTGTCGGCGTTCGGCCAACAGCGGCCGCTTGGTGTCCGGTTCGGGGAAATGGGCCACGTAGTACAGGTCGTCCACGGCGACGATGCCGAGGCCGAGGACATCCCACGTCGGCTGCGCCTGAGGATGCATGGCCTACCGATTCGTCCGGGTTGCTGCGACGAAGGCCGCAAACAGCCGCCGGGCCAGCGGATCTGTCTGGAACATCCCTTCAGGATGCCACTGGACGCCGATCACGAACCGCCGGGCCGGGTCTTCGATGCCTTCGATCACGCCGTCTTCAGCCCAGGCGACCGGCGCCAGGCCCGGCGCGGGCTGTTTCACCGCCTGATGATGAAAGCTGTTGACTCCCAGCTCGGCGACGCCCAGGATGGCTGCCAGCCGGCTGCCGGTCGCCAGCCTGACCTGATGCGTCGGCTTCTCCCACGACGATTCGGCCGGCCGATAGGTGTGCTGACGGGCGCAGGGAAACTGCGCGGCGAGATCCTGATAGAGGGTGCCGCCGGCCGCCACGTTGAGCGACTGGATCCCCCGGCAGATGCCCAGGATGGGCAGATCGGCGGCCAGCGCCCAGCGCGCCAGCGTCAGCTCGGCGGCGTCGCGCAGCCGGTCCACCCGGCCGAGTTGCGGATGAGGTGTCTCGCCGTATTCTTCCGGCGCGATGTCCACGCCGCCGGCCAACAGCAATCCGTCCAGGCGTTCGAATATCTCCCGCATGACTTCTTCGGGTAGATCGAGCGGGATGACCACCGGCAGCGCGCCCGATGCGGCCAGGGCAGCCGGATAGTTGCCGCTGAACTGATAGTAGCGCGCGCCCGGATTCGGCGGCGGCTCCAGGCTGGCGGCCGGGATCCCGATGAGCGGCCGCCCGCGCGTCGGTTTCTCCAGGGACGATGTGGCAGACACGGCTTCTTTTCTCCTTCCGGCGGCATTATACCGTAAACCCTGTGGGCCTCAAAGACCTGGAGGGCTCGTGCGCGCTTTTGACAGTCGCGCCACGCTCTGCTATAGTCGGCGCATGCGCTGCGCCGTCCACCCTCTGTCCTGGATCGAAGATCGGGCGTCGGCAGCCAGGGCCTGGTTCGCCGACGCCGCGCGCCGCGCCGGGCTCGGCCTGCTGCTGGCGTTCGCGCTGCTCTATCTGTTCACCCTCGACAATGGCCTGCGGCCGGGCGAGCTCGAGGGCGGCGACCTGATCACGCACCAGTATGCACAGGCGCAGGGCCGTTTCAGCAACGCGCCCGGCTATCCCCTCTACACCATAGGCGGCTGGCTCTGGTTCCGTCTCGGCCGGCTGCTCTGCGGCCCCGACGTCAACCCGATCTCGCTGCTGGCCAGCTACTCGACCTTCTGGGCGCTGACGGCGCTGGGGCTGCTCTACGCGCTGATCCTGGCGGCGACGGCCCGACGAGACGGCCGGGGCAACTGGCCGGTCGCCGTCCTGGTTACGGCGTTCTATGGCGTCACCTATTTCTTCTGGTACTACGCGGTCACGACCGAACAATATGCGTCGTCTGTGGCGTGGACGCTGGCAGTGTTCTGGCTCGCTCTGCGCTGGGAAGATACGCGACGGGATGTCTATCTGTTGGCGCTCGCCTTCCTGGCGGGCGTGGCGCTGGCCCATCAGGTGACGCTGCCGATCGTGCTGCCGCCGCTCCTCTGGTGGGTGCTGCGCGCCGAGCCGCGATTGCTGCGCCGCCCCCGGCTGATCGCGGCGGCGGTCGGGCTGGCGCTGTTGCCGCTGACCAGCTACCTGTACGTGTACGCGGTGGGCGCGCGGCATCCGGAGTGGCGCGGAGCCGGTGCGTGGGAGAGCACGTGGGCGTGGTTCTGGAGCTTCATCTCGACCGGCCAGGGCCGCGCCGAGCTGACCTGGTCGTTCACGCCGTTCTTGACCGATGCCTTTCCGGCGCTGATCTGGCGCGAACTGACGGCGCCCGGTGTGCTGGCCGGGCTGCTCGGCTGGGCCACGCTGGACCGCAGGCCGGCGCTGGCGCTGTACGCCTCTGCGCTGCTCTATCTGGCTTTGTGTTGGGTTGATCGGCTGGGCAACTGGTATCAGGTGATCATGCCGCTCTACGCGCTGCTGGCGGTGGGGATGGCGGCCGGAGCCGATTGGCTGACGCGGCGGGCTCCGGCGCGGCGGCTGCGCGCCGTCTGGCCGCAACTCATCCTGGCCGGCCTCGGCGCCTTGACCCTCTATCGGGCGGCCCTGTCCTATCCGGCCGCCAACGCCGCCAACCGGCCCGACGACACCGGCCTGGCGCCCGGCTGGGCCATTCTGGCCGATGACCCGCCCACTGGCGCGGCGATCCTGGCCACATTGCCCGAGGCTGCAGCGCTCGACTACCTGACCGTGATCTGGGGTCGGCGGCCCGACCTGCGCACGGTGACCAGCGTGCAGGCGCGCGATCTGCTGGCGCGGGGCGACGCGGTCTTCGTCACCCGGGCTGCGCTGCCGCTGGTCGCCCAGGAAGTGACCCCGGACGCCCACTACAGCGCGTTGGGCCGCACGCTGATCCGGGTCGCGGCCGCGCCGCTGCGCGAGCGGCCGGCCGGGCTACACCCGTGGGCGCACGCCTTCGGTCCCACCCTGCGCCTGGCCGGCGGCAAAGTCTCCCACGATGCAACAAGCGGCGAAACGACGGTGTTGCTGGCGTGGGAAGCGCGTGCACAGCCGGCCGAGGATTGGGCCGTCTCGGTGCGCCTGACGCGAGCCGGCCAGGAGCTCGCCCAGGTAGATCACCGGCATCCGGTCTTCGGCGCCTATCCCACAAGTCGCTGGTCGCCGGGCGAAGTGGTGCTCGATGTGTATCCGTTCGTGCTCCCGGCCGGTGCCCGGCCCGACGGCCTGACCGTGATCCTCTATCGGCAGGCCGCCGGGGGTGGCTTCGTCAATCTGGACGCAGCGCAGTTTTCCCTGAACGCTGAACGTTGAACGTTTTGAACGTTCGAGATCGGCAACATCAACTGACGTGCAGATTGCACACCTGGCGGAAGTGATAGCCGTAGATCGCCAGGGTGATCGCCAGCGGGAAGTGCCGGGGCCGACGGAAAAGAGTCCACAGAAAGAGCCGCCAGTACTCCAGCCGTTCGCGGCCGATGATGCCCAATTGCACAATGGAACGGAAAAGCGCCAGTATGTGCTGGAAGGTGATCGGCTCCTTGATTTCAGGCAGGCGATATTCCCGCAGGAAGGTCCGCACCCGCTCGTAGTAGTGACGGGGAGCATACAGGTGGCGGAGCAGCGCCCGATAGCCGCTGTAGAGGGTCTCCAGCGACATGGCCGGCAGGATGTTGGTAGTGCCCTCGACGTTGTCGCCCGAGGCCGCGCCCAGCAACCGACCTTCGCGCGCCAGCCGCTCGTAGAGCTTCGTGCCGGGCACGGCCTGGAGCATTCCCACCATGGCCGTGACGATGCCGCTGCGCTGGATGAACTCGAGCTGACGGGCAAAGATCGCCGGCGTATCGCTGTCGAAGCCGACGATGAAACCGCCCTGCACCGCGAGCCCCGCCTGTTGCAGCCGTTTGACATCGGCCACCAGGTCGCGATTGCGGTTCTGCTTCTTGTTGCATTCGGCCAGGCTCTGCTCGTCGGGCGTTTCGATCCCGATGAAGACGGTGGTGAAACCGGCCTCGACCATCAGCCGCATCAACTCCTCGTCGTCGGCCAGGTTGATGGACGCTTCGGTGTTGAACGGCATGCCTGTTTTGCCGCGGCGCCACGCGATCAGCGCCGGCAGCAGCTCCTCTTTCAGATACCGCTTGTTGCCGATCAGGTTGTCGTCCACGAAGAAGACGCCGCCCCGCCAACCGAGCGCGTAGAGGCCGTCCAGCTCGGCCAGGATCTGGGCGGCAGTCTTGGTGCGCGGCCGATGGCCCAGCAGCGCGGTGACGTTGCAGAAGTCGCAGTTGAACGGGCAGCCGCGCGAGAACTGCACCCCCATCGAGGCGTAGCGCTTGAGGTCGGCCAGGTGCCACAGCGGCGTCGGGCTGCGCGTCATGTCGGCGTAGCCTTCGGCGGTGTAGACGCGGCGCGGCATGCCCTGGGCCAGGTCGGCCAGGAATGCCGGCAGGGTCAGCTCAGCTTCGTTCAGGACGAAGTGATCCACGTCGGGGAACTGCTCGCTCTCCAGGGTGAAGAGTGGACCGCCCGCCACCACGGTGAGGCCGGCCTGCTTACAACGGCCAATCAGCTGCCGCGCGGCCTCGCGTTGCACGACCATCGCGCTGACGAAGGCATAGTCCGCCCAGGCCAGGTCACGTTCGGTCAGCCTGGTGACGTTGAGGTCCACCAGGCGCAGGTGCCACGTGCGCGGCAACATGGCCGCCACCGTGAGCAGGCCCAGCGGCGGCATCGAAGCGCGTTTGTGCACAAATTTGAGCGCGTGCTTGAAGCTCCAGAAGGTGTCGGGGAATTCGGGGTAAAGCAACAGGACATTCATTGGGGTTTCTCCTCGGATGGAATCGGCGGATCGTCGGCGGCCTGGGTGAAGGCACCATGCATGAAGATCTCCAGCGTGGCAGCCAGCATCGGTCGGATGCGCTCGGTGCGGCCAGTGACCAGGTGCGTGCGAATGACGTTCAGCACGCTGCTCAGGAAGAAATCGGTCGCATATTCGACGCTCACTTCGCCGCGCAGCCGACCCTGAGCACGGGCCAATGTCATCACCGTGCGGATCGGGCCGTAGAAGTCGGGCAGGTAACGCAGCGCAGCCGCCTGCCGAAGCGGATCGAGCGTCAACAGCTCGACCATCAGAATGCCGGCCGCTTCGGGGTCTTCGGTGCAAATCTCGGCCAGGTTGAGACCAAAGGTGCGCAGGATCTCGGGCGGATCGGCGATGGCGTCAATCTGCTGCTGGATCTGATCCATGAATGCGGCCAGCCTGGGCTGCATCCCTGCTACCACGATCAGTTCCTTGTAGGGAAAGTAGTTGAAGACCGTCTTCTCACTGACCAGCGCCGCTTTGGCGATCTGGCGCACCGAGACCTGGGCAAAGCCACGCTCTTTGAAGAGCGCCAGGGCCTTTTCGACGATCGTTTGCTCGGTCAGCGAGCGTTTGACGTCGCGCAGGGAGAGAGTCATGGTCTACCGTCTGTAATTTTATAGTGTGTGTAATTTTGCAGACAGTATAATCTATCTGTAAAACTTCGTCAAATTATGGCAACGAGTAATCATTGCCCATGCGCTGGCCAGCGCCCAACGTGCCATGAGAGCGGTCCGTCTCCAGGTGCCAGCCATCCCCTCAGGTGCCGGCGAAGCCCTGCGACAGCAGGGGTACGTCCGGCGATGGTTTTCAGGTTAGCGTCCATGTCATAGGCGACACAGGCAGAGATGAAAATGTAGCCATCCGCGCTCGTCCGCGTCCTATTTTCGGGTTAGACACGATGAAACGATGTCTGGACTTCTCACCGACCTGATGTTATCATTTTCCACAGGAGCCCGCGACAACTGACCAGCGAATTCGATGCGCCACGGGAGTTCCATTCAGAGGGAGCCATGTTGCACCTGTTTCGGATCGGCCGCGTCGCGAACGCGTTCTTGTTGGTGTACCTGACGATCGTCTCGCCGGTGGGAAGTCGGGCAGCACCGCCACCACCCCTTTACCAGGTGACCCTGTCGGCGCCAGACCGCGAGGCGCGCACCGCCCTGGCGCGCCAGGGGATCGCCATTGACGCCGTCGGCCCGGACACGATCACGACCGTCGTGGAAGCCGGCCAGATATTCGATCTCTATCGTCACGGCTTGACGCCGCTCGCCATCGTGCCGCTCGATTTTCCACCCGCCGATAGCGCCTATCACAACTACGACGAGATGGTCACCGCGGTGGGACAGATGGCGACGGCTCATCCCGACATCACGCGCGTCTACACGGTCGGGTTGAGCCTGGAGGGCCGGCCGATCCTCGCGGTGAAAATCAGCGACACCCCCGAGACCGACGATCCGACCGAGCCGGCCGTGCTCTTTTTCAGCCTCACCCACGCACGCGAGCACCTGACCGTCGAAATGGCGCTGGAGATCATCCGGCTGTTCACCGCGGGCTATGGCACCGACCCGGCCCTGACCAATCTGGTCAACACGCGTGAACTGTGGGTGCTGCCCAACGTCAATCCGGACGGCGGCGAATACGACATCGAGGCAGGTTACTATCACTGGTGGCGCAAGAACCGGCGACCGAACGGGGATGGCAGCTATGGAGTTGACTTGAATCGCAACTACGGGTACAACTGGGGCTGCTGCGGCGGATCAAGCGCGTCGCCCTCCAGCGAAGTTTACCGCGGGCCTGCCGCATTCTCGGAGCCAGAGACGCAGGCCGTGCGCGATTTCGTGCTGGCACATCCCGATATCACGGCGGCGATCACCTTTCACACCTATGGCGAGCTGATCCTCTATCCGTTCGGCTACACCTACGAGGATGTGCCCGACGACATGGCTGCCGAGGATCACGAGACATTCATCGCCCTGGCTAATCGCATGGCGCAGACCAACGGCTACAGGCCACAGCAGGCCAGCGACCTCTACATCACGTCCGGCGATGCCGTGGACTGGCTGTACGGCGCGCGCAGCATCTTCGCCTTCACGTTCGAGATGTATCCGCGCACCAGTCCGCCGGGCTTCTATCCGTCGGGCAGCGTGATCGAGCAGGAGACGCGACGCAATCATGCCGCGATCACCTATCTGGCCGCGGTGGCCGATAATCCGCGCAAGGTGATCGGCCGCGGCGGCGACGTGATCGCGCCGACGGCCAGCATCCAGCTGGCGACAGAGGCGATCTTCACGGCCGAGGCAATCACGGCCACGGCGACGGTCAGCGACGATATCGGCGTCACGCTCGTGGCCTGGCTGGGAGACGGGGAACTCCTCACGTTGCAGACCGAGTCGCCGTTCACCCTGACCTGGCCGATCGAGGCAAGCGGGCCGCACACGCTACAGGCCCTGGCTTTCGATGCGGGCGGCAACCAGGTGATCTCGGCGCCGGTGACGGTCACGGTGCGCAATCGGCCGCAGCTCACCTTTTTGCCGCTGGTGCCCGCGGAGGCGCCGGGACAGCCGTAGCGCAGCGCTAGTACTCCGTCAGGTTGGATTTTGCTCTTTGTGATTGGGCCCCTCTCACTCCCTGCCCGCTCTCTCCTGGCAGGGGAGAGCGGGGCAGGGGGTATTTCGGGCCTTCGCCGCCCGAAATACCCCCTCCGGAATTTGCCCCGCCTCCTACCAGGGGGCAGGGATAGGGGTGGGGGTCAGATGCCGCAAACTGTAAAATCGAGAACAAAATGGTGCAAACCTATTTCATCCTGGTACGTCATGGCGAGACGACATGGAATCTGGAGGGCCGACGGCAGGGCCAGTCAGACAGCCCGCTGACCCCGCGCGGCCTGGATCAGGCGCGCGCCATCGCGGCTTGTCTGGCCGCCGAGCCGGCCGATGCGCTCTACAGCAGCGACCTGATGCGCGCCTGGCGCACGGCGCTGGAGATCGCCGCCGTGAAGGGGCTGCGACCGATCCCTGAGGAACGGCTACGGGAGAAGAGTTTCGGCGTCCTGGAAGGACTGAAATCCGATGAAGTGGAGACCCGCTACCGGGAAGTGGCGGCGCGCCTGGCCGAGAAGCGGCCCGACTACACGCCGCCCGGCGGTGAAAGCCTGGTCGCGGCACAGCAGCGCGGCGTCACGGCGCTGCGCGACCTGGCCCGGCGCCATCCGGGCGGCCGGCTGATCGTCGTCTCGCACGGCGCGTTGCTGGGCATGTTCCTGCGCCACGTGCTCGGCATCAGCCTGACCGCGCCGCGGCGCTTCACGCTGATGAACGGCAGCCTGAGCCGGGTGACTTATCGGCTCGAGGACGACGCCTGGCACGTCACCTCGCTCGGCGAGATCGCACATCTGGCCTGTGCCTGGTTGGGGAGGGGATAGAACAGGTCTCAGCGCAGGCCAGGGGGTACGATGCCATCTGGATGGGAGTGGGGCCGCTGATCAGGCCAAAGCCCGGCATATCAGATGTGCCGGGCGTCGCCTATGCTTACCCCACTTCCCCAACGACTTCTTTGGCGAACGCGATCCGCCCATTCTCGACATCCGCCACGATCGTGTCCCCGCGCTGGAACCGGCCCTCCAGCAGCGCCAGCGCCAGCGGATCCTGGATGTGCTGCAGGATGGCCCGCTTGAGCGGCCGCGCGCCGTAGACCGGATCGTAGCCGGCCTCGGCCAGGAAGTCACGCGCCCGGTCGGTCAGCCGCAGGGTCAGCCCCTGGCCCGCCAGCGTCTTGCCCAGCCGACGCAGCTGGATGTCCACGATCTGCTTCAGGTGCTCCCGCGCCAGGCTGTGGAAGACGATGATCTCGTCAATCCGGTTTAGGAACTCGGGCGGGAACGCAGCCCGCAGCGCAGCCAGCGCCCGCTCCCGTCGCTGCGCATCGCTGAGCGCCGGATCGTTGATGTACTGGCTGCCGATGTTGCTCGTCATGATCACCACGGTGTTCTTGAAGTCCACCGTGCGGCCATGGCCGTCGGTCAGCCGGCCGTCGTCCAGGAGCTGGAGCAGCGTGTTGAACACCTCGCGGTGCGCCTTCTCGATCTCGTCGAAGAGCACCACGCTGTAAGGCTTGCGTCGCACCGCCTCGGTGAGCTGGCCGCCTTCGTCGTAGCCCACGTAGCCGGGCGGCGCGCCGATCAACCGGCTGACGGTGTGCCGTTCCTGGTATTCCGACATGTCAATGCGGATCATGGCCTGCTCGTCGTCGAACAGGAACTCGGCCAGGGCGCGGGCCAGCTCGGTCTTGCCGACGCCGGTCGGGCCCAGGAAGATGAAGCTGCCGATGGGCCGGTTGGGGTCTTGCAGGCCGGCGCGGGCGCGGCGCACTGCGCTCGCCACGGCGCGGATCGCCTCGTCCTGGCCCACCACCCGCTCGTGCAGCCGCTCTTCCATCTTCAGCAGCTTTTGGATCTCCCCTTCCAGCAGCTTGCTGACCGGGATGTGCGTCCAGCTCGACACGACCTCGGCCACCTCTTCGGCGCCCACCTCTTCTTTCAGCAGCATGCCGCGCTGCTGCATGGCAGACAGCTCGGCCTCGGCCTCCTTGAGACTGCGCTCCAGGCCGGCCAGCTTGCCGTATTGCAGCTCGGCCGCGCGGTTGTAGTCGTAGCGGCGCTGCGCAGTCTCGATCTCGTGCCGTGTGGCCTCGATCTCCTGTTTCAGCATCGCCACGCGCTCGATCACCTCGCGCTCGCGCTTGAGTCGGCTCTCCAGGGCCGCGCGTTCTTCCTGCAGGTCGGCCAGCTCACGCTCCAGCGCCGCCAGGCGCTCCTTCGACGCGGCATCGCTCTCCTTCTTCAATGCCTCGCGCTCGATTTCGAGCTGCATGATCTTGCGCTTGATCTCGTCCAGCTCGGCCGGGTCGGAGGTGATCTCCATGCGCAGCCGGCTGGCCGCCTCGTCAATCAGGTCAATGGCCTTGTCAGGCAGGAAGCGGTCCGAGATGTAGCGGTGCGACAGCGTTGCCGCGGCGATCACGGCCGCGTCGGTGATGCGCACATTGTGGTGCACCTCGTAGCGTTCCTTCAGGCCGCGCAGGATCGAGATGGTGTCCTCGACGCTCGGCTCGTCCACCAGCACCGGTTGGAAACGCCGCTCCAGCGCCGGGTCTTTCTCGATATGCTTGCGATACTCGTCCAGGGTGGTCGCGCCGATGGCGTGCAGCTCTCCGCGCGCCAGCATCGGCTTGAGCATGTTGGACGCGTCCATGGCGCCTTCGGCCGCGCCCGCGCCGACCACGGTGTGCAGCTCGTCAATGAACAGGATGATCTGGCCAGCCGAATCGGTGATCTCTTTCAAGACGGCCTTGAGCCGTTCCTCGAACTCGCCGCGATACTTCGCGCCTGCGACCAGCGCGCCCATGTCCAGGGCAATGACGCGCTTGTCCTTCAGGCCTTCGGGCACGTCCCCGCGCACGATGCGCTGCGCCAGCCCCTCGACGATGGCGGTCTTGCCCACGCCCGGCTCGCCGATGAGCACGGGGTTGTTCTTGGTGCGCCGGCTCAGGATCTGGATGCAGCGGCGGATCTCCTCGTCGCGGCCGATGACCGGGTCGAGCTTGCCCTGCCGCGCCAATGCGGTCATGTCGCGACCATATTTCTCCAGCGCCTTGTAGGTGGCCTCCGGGTTCTGGCTGGTGACGCGCTGGCTGCCGCGGATCGCGGTGAGCGCGGCCAGGACGCGGTCGCGCGTGAGGCCCAATCGGGCCAGCAGCCGCGCCGCGCCGCCGCCGTTGTCGCCCAGCAACGCCAGCAACAGGTGTTCGGTGCTGACGTAGTCGTCGCGCATGTTATTGGCCTCAAGGTAGGCGTCTTGCAGGACGCGCGAAAGCGGGCCGCTGAGGCCGGGCTGGACGTTGCTGCCATAGGCCTTCGGCCGCCGCGCCAGGTCCGCTTCGAGCTGCGCCTGGACGGTTGCCGGCTGCGCGCCGACCTGCTGCAGGATCTCCGGCACGACGCCGTCGGCCTGTTGCACCAGCGCCAGCAGCAAGTGCTCTGGTTCGATCTGGCTATGATTATAAGTCTGCGCCAGCTCTTGCGAGGCAATAATCGCCTCTTGAGCGCGCTGTGTATATCGGTCAAGTCGCATGATGATACCTCCGGTTGGTAAGTTGGTAGATTGGTAGATTGGTACATTGGTGCATTGGTGTATTGGTAAGTTGGTAGGTTGGCACATTTGTAGGCTGGTGCGTTGGCAGGTTGGATTGAATGACAAACCGAGTTCCTCAATTCCTAATTTACCAATCTACCAATCCACCAGATTACCGATCTACTAATCTACCAATCTACCAATCTACCAATCCACCAGATTACCGATCTACTAATCTACCAATCTACCAATCTACCAATCTACGACCTCCTCGTTAGCGGAGTGTTGGCAGCGTGTTAGCGAAATGTGAGAGTGTTTGCATGCGGGCCGCGGCTGGGGTATGATGGGCCAGGTCCGATTCGCGCACAGAGCAAAAGGGGTTCGTGAGGTGGACGAGCCGTTGGAAGTCCCTGTTTCCTGGCAGCATTTCCCGATCGTCAGTTGGAGCGGCGTGGTCATCGTGTTGGGCGCGCCGGACTCCGGCAAGAGCACATTGGCGCGTTACCTCTATGGCCGGCTCTGTGCGGCCGGCCGTCGCGCGCTGTTCCTGGACGGCGATCCCGGCCAGAGCAGCCTGGGGCCGCCGGCCACACTGACGCTGGCCGCGGGGCTGCCCGGCGACCCGACTTTCCCGCCGATGGGCCCCCGGTGGCGCCGTTTCGTAGGCGCCACTTCCCCCCGAGGGCACATGCTGTCGCTGTTGACCGCCGCAGCTCGGCTCGTCGAACAGGCGCGCGAAGCTGGGGCCGAGGTGATCGTGTACGATACCAGCGGCTTGGTCAACCCGGCGCAGGGGGGCGTCAACCTGAAGTGGGCCAAGATCGAGCTGCTGCGGCCGGCCGCGGTGATCGCGATCCAGCAGGACCAGGAGCTGGAGCCCCTGCTGGTGCCGTTGCGACGCCTTCTGGGCGACCGGCTTGTGGAGCTGCGCCCCGCTGCGGCCGTGCGGCCGCGCGACCCGCTGACCCGCCGGGCTTACCGCGCCGCGCAATTCGCCCGCTATTTCGCCGGCGCGCGGCCGCTGCTGCTCGACCTGACGCGGCTGGCCGTGTTGCCGGGTCCCGGCTTCGCCTTCAATCAGCTCGTCGGCCTGGAAGACGCGGCCGGCTTCCTGGTGGCATTGGGCATCGTCCGCCGCGCCGACCTGCTGCAGAGAGAGGTCACGCTGTGGGTGCCGGACATCTCGATCGCAGAGGTTGTGGCGTTGCGGGCCGGGGACCTCACCGTGGACCCTACGACCTATCAGGATCAGGCCTTGCCGCGCTGAGGCGTTTTGTGTTGGGGCGACGCAGACTCCACATCGTCAAAGCGCCCCCCTGGGGATCTGCCTCCCACCAAATGCCTCTGTGGCTTTCTGGCAATTTGACCTTTACGAGGTGTTGAGTATACTTATCCTCCAGATTTCCCCCAGGTGCTGCCATAATTGACCTGACACGAGCGACAAAATGGATTATTGAATCGCGACAAAAAGCTCGCTTGCATGATCCAGGGCCAGGCGTGGCTGTTTCAGATATGCTCCACGACGGCGCACCGACGGTTTCGGCGACCGACGGCATCCTCGCCCCCAATTCTTATGCCGTCTGTACTGCTTATTCTGCTCAGGTTGGCGCATTCCATGGCGGGGTGGGCCGCACTCTCTACTTTAGAAACCGAGACATTGCGACAGGCCGCAACCAACGCCTGACTGAGAGGGGGCAAGATGCGAGATTTCCGCGGTAAGGCAGCAACTGCCATCGGTATCCTCTACGTAGCTTTCGTGGGCTGGTCGCTCTACGGCGCAGTGCGGCCGGTGGAGACCTACCTCTTTCGGATGGTCCACCTGGCCTTCATCTTCGCGCTGGCCTTCCTGGTCTATCCCACGTCCAGGAAGGGCAAACGGTGGTCCAAATGGCTGGACCTCGGCCTGGCGGTCCTCGGGGTGGCGAGTGTCGTCTGGGCACTGATTGACGTGGATGCGTTCGTGCGGCGCACCACCGTGCCTTCTGTCCCCGATGTCATCTTCGGTCTCATTGCGATCTTGTTGCTCATGGAGCTCTCGCGCCGCATCGTGGGCAACGCTTTCACCATCGTGGTCGGTGCCTTCCTCCTCTACTGCTACCTGGGCGCGCTGATCCCCGGCGTGCTCGGCCACAAAGGATACGACCTGGATCGCATCGTCGGCCACATGTACATGACCCTGGAGGGCATCTTCGGTGTGCCGCTTTCGGTCAGCGTGTCGTTCGTCATGCTCTTCGTGGTGTACGGCACATACATGGACGCGGCCGGCGCAGGCCAGTTCTGGCTGGAGCTGGCGCTGGCGGTGATGGGGCGCAAGTCGTCCAGCGCCGGCCGGGGTGCGGTGATCACGACGGCGCTGCTGGGCGGCCCGCAGGCCAGCGGCGTGGCAACCACCATGTCGGTCTCGCCCATCATGTGGCCGATCCTGAAGAAGGCCGGCTACTCTCCGAACATGGCGGCCGGGCTGATCTCGGCGGGCGGGATCGGCGCAGTCATCTCGCCGCCGCTGATGGGCGCCGCCGCGTTCCTCATCATGCAGTTTCTGGGGATCGCCTTCTGGGATGTGGTGGTGATGGTCATCATGCCCACGCTGCTCTACTATGCGGGCACCCTGTTCATGGTGGAGATGGAGGCGCGGCGCCACAACTTCGAGCCGCCGGAGAGCATCGGCCTGACGGCCGGGCAGGTGATGCGGACGCGCGGCTATCATCTGCTCTCGCTGCTGGTGCTGATCGTGCTCCTGGCCCTCGGCCGCTCGCCCGAATCGGCGGCCATTTGGGCGATTCTCACGGTGGTCGCCACCAGCTTCTTGAGCCGGAATCGCAACGAATGGCTGACCCCGCGGCGGCTGTGGGAGGCTACCATTGAGGGCGCGAAGAACATGCTGCCCGTGGCAGTACTGCTGGCCGGCGCCGGCCTGATCGTCGGCACCTTCACCCTGACCGGCCTCGGCCTGAAGATCTCGGGCATCATCATGGGGGTCAGCGGCGGCTCGGTGATCATTGCGTTGCTGCTGTCGCTGCTCGCCTCGATGGTCATCGGGCTGAGCCTGCCCATCACGGCGACGTACATCATGACCGTCATCATGATCGCGCCGGCACTGGTGAAGGTCGGTGTGCCGGTGCATGTGGCGCACCTGCTGGCGTTCTACTTCGCTGTGCTGTCGGAGGTGTCGCCGCCGGTGGGCCTGTCGCCGTCGGCGGCCGCAGCCGTGACCGGCGGCAATCCGTTCGGCGCGATGATGCACGCCTGGAAGTACTCGCTGCCGGCGTTCCTGGTGCCCTTCTTCTTCTCGGCCACCACAGAGGGCGCCAGCCTGTTGATCGTGGGCGCCAGACCGGCGGATTTCATCCTGGCGACTATCACGGCGGTAGCGGCGCTCTTCTTCCTGGCGCCCGGCATCATCGGCTACTTCAGGGGAGGGCTTCACGTTGTGGAGCGGGCTGTTCTGATCGTCGCGGCCTGTATCATGGTGGTGGCGCCGATCAACTTGCGTTCGGTTTGGAATTTCTTGCCCCTGCTGGTCGGCATTGCAGTGCTGGCGCGCAACTACTTTGCCAGCCGGTTAGTGCGCGCAGTTGCTTGAGCGAAACCGTTCATCTTTCACATCATCTATGGAGGAGGATCATGAAACGCAAAGCTGTCCTGTTCACGCTCGTCATCCTGGCGGTGCTGATTGCGGCCTGCGCGCCGCGGCCGCCAGAGAAGCTGTCCTTCAGCATCGCGACCGGCGGGACCGGCGGGGTATGGTACCCACTCGGCGGCGCCATCGGCAGCGTGGTGACCAAGAACGTCGCCAATACCGAGGCCACGTCCGAGGCGACCACCGCGGCGATTGACAACCTGAAGCTCCTCGTGGCCGGTAAGGCGGGGATGTCGTTCTCCTACGACTACCATGTCATCTGGGCGAACGAAGGCAAGCTGCCGACCGTTTCCGACAAACAACAGCCGGTGCGCATCGTCATGGCCTTCTACGAACAGCCGCTGCATGTGGTCACCAAAGAGGGCACGGGCATCAAATCTCTCAACGATCTGAAGGGCAAGCGCGTTTCCACGGGTGCACCCAACAGCGGCACCGAGGAGCAGGCCGGTTACGTGCTCAAGGCGCTGGGCATAGACTGGGATAAGGACTTCGCGCGCGAGAAGCTGGGTGCCACAGAGTCGGTGGCCGCGCTCAAGGATGGCAAGATTGACGCGTTCTTCTGGAGCGGCGCGGTGCCCACCTCTTCCATCATTGACCTGGCTTCCACGCCCGGCTTGAAGATGATCCTGCTGCCCATCAGCGGCGAAATCGCCGACAAGATCATGCAGGCTAACCCCGGCGTGTTCCACAAGAGCAAGTTCGCCAAAGGCTCCTACAGCAGCGTGGATGCCGACGTGGAGACCCTGGCGATCACGGCAGTGCTGAACACCATGGAGAGCTTCCCGGCCGACCGGGTCTATCAGATCGTGGCGCAGATCTTCGACAAGAAGTCCGAGATTGCAGCCGTGTGGAAGGGCGCCGCCACGCTGACGCCGGAAAGTTCTATGGCGCAGCTCGGCCCTGAGGCACAGAAGTACATGCACAGCGGGTCTGCGAAGTACTTCAAAGAGAAGGGCGCAATGAAGTAGCGATTTGTTGCACGTGCCAGGCATCGTCCAGGATGCCTGACACGTGAGACCCATTAATCAGCGATCGTTTGTACATGCCAGGCACTTCGTTTCACCCGGCGAAGTGCCTGGCACATACAGCGGTGGGAGCAAAGCCACGCGTCGAAGCAGCCTCATTCTCCTCGCCCTGGTGACCGGCCTCAGCCTGTGCCTGCTGGTCGGCGTGCCAGGCCGTACCCGCCTGGCCCTGACCGATGCTGACACCGGCCGACACATCATCGCGACCACCCTGCGCGACGGCGACCAGGTCACCCTGACCTGGACCAATTCCATCTATCGGATCCCTGTCACCGAAGTCTACATCGCGCGCGCTGGCTGGCTGGTGCAAGACCAGGTCATCATAGGCGATGACGCAGATGCGCCCGATGTCGGGGCCGCCGACGTGGCCGACTTCTACCACACCGGCGACGCGTTCTCAGCACGCAGCCTCGACCGCCCCTTTGCCCGGGTGGTCTTTCGCATCGGCGAGATCGGAGAGCCGCACCTGAGCGTGAGGGGACACACCTTCGCGCTCAAGCAGGCGGTGGGTTTCGGCGGCCGTGTCATACTGGCGGCCCGGCACGCCCGGCTGCACGACCTCCTGGCCGAGCTCCTGTATCAGTTGCCCGTGTGCCGATCGGCGCACAACGCGCCGTAAACATGATGCATGTCTGGGGCTGATGTTGAGGTTAGCTTGCCATGCCGTGGCCGGCGCCACCGCGGGTGAAAACAGGACGCGGATGGACGCGGATGAACGCAGGTTTTCTTTCTGTCCACGTCGTTCCGCGTTCATCCGCGTCCATGTTCATTGGACCTCTCTCACCCCCGGCCCCGCTCTCCCCTGCCAGGGGAGAGCGGGGGGCAGCGTCTTGTAGGGCATTTCGGG